>OLGM01000008.1_pt1 | contig 161981 bp, 133 predicted proteins | sample 1606001 | NCBI WGS metagenome assembly OLGM01 (sample SAMN03283294) | human gut metagenome | biome: human-associated habitat; material: feces | host: Homo sapiens | place: Peru | collected 2012
CAGTAGCAGTCACTTAGGCTTGAGACCTATTGTTAAGCTATAGATAAGAGATTTCGTATGTCCACTTTTATCTATATTTATAAACATATTTCTATGTTTTTGGTTACTTAACGATTAGTCCTTTGCTTTTGTTTTATTGCCAATTCACACAGTTTCTGTGCAAATACCAGCCTTTTGTTACGGCTCTTCGCCTGCAATCCGCAGAATATCCTCAATCTCTTCCACGGACATGTCAAGATACGCGGAAAGCTCTGCCACACTGAAATCCATGTCATCGCCGTCGGAGAGTTCCTCGATGGCGTCTTTTAAGCGGTTTACTTTATTGACTACAGTATTGTCCTTGTGTTTCTGAACTCTGTGTTCTTCCATGAAATCGCTGATCGTCTCACGCACAGCCGCATCAATCGCCTGCTCCGCCGTCTCAGCTTTTACAACGGACTCCAGCGCTACTAAAAGTCCGACATTTCCCTCCTGCACCAGATCCATCAGGAAGAAATCGCGGGTGTGCATTTCTTTTGCGGTCTCAATAACTTTCGGAAGCCAGAGCTGCACGAGCATGCTCTTTGCAAGGGAATCTCCCTCTGCCGCTTTCCGGTAAAGCTCTGCCGTTTCTTCCTCCGACAGTGTTTCTGTCTCCGGCAGTTCGTCAAGATACTGCTGTAAGGCACGCAGCTCCTCCTCGGAAAACTCCGGTTTTTTCTTTTCTTTTTCGGTCTCCTCCGGCACGACGCCCGGCTCATAATCTGCCACATCGACCTGCTCCATCGTCAGATATTCGCAGACAAAGGTGACTTTCTGCTCATCCAGTGCAAAGTCTTCAAAAAAGTCTCTGACTTCTTTCATCGTTACTTTATTTTCATGGTTTCTGGCGTAGGACAGCAATTCGGAGAGCTTCTCCTGGAACTTTTTCTGTTCGTCCTGCATCTTTTTTATCCTCTCTTTCTTCCGTTTCACGATTCCATTTCTTCGTACATTTTTTTCAATTTGTCCATTGCTTTTTCTGCTTTGAAAAGCTACTATAAAAGCAAACGAAAAACCACATTCAAGTGGAAAGGAGAATCCTTATGAAACAATTTTTTCAGGATGTGAAAAACAGTTTCCTGCTTTCAGCCGCTGTCTCTATTATACTAGGTATCGTGCTGATCGTCTACCCCGTAAAAACGAGTTTGCTGATCTGTTATATCGCCGGAGCGTTGCTCCTGTTCGGCGGCGTTGTTGCGCTGATCCGCTACATTACAAGCCGCGGCGAACCGTTTTTCTTCCGCTACGATCTGTTCGTTGCCCTGGTGCTGATTCTGTTCGGCTGCTTCGTTATCTTTGAGAGTGACCTTGTGATCGCATTCATTCCGGTTGTCATCGGTATCATCCTTCTGGCAAACGGACTGCTCAGCATTCAGAAAGCATTCAACCTCAAAAAAGCAGGTCTGGAAAAATGGTGGCTCGAATTTCTGCTGGCTCTGTTAACCAGCGTTCTCGGCATCATCATCTGCACGAATCCGTTTGATGCTGTTGCCACTACCAACATTTTCATCGGTATCTGCCTTATCTACAGCGGCATTTCCGATCTTGTCACCACCTACTACATGGGCCGCGCAAAACGCCGGATCAAAAATGTCATCCAGACCGAAATCAACCAGCAGAAAATCCTGCACGATGACAATGTGATTGATGTGGATGAAGACGAGCTTCACTAAAAAACAGCTTCTTCCATAAAAATCTTCTTTCATACGAAAAACCGGAACCCGGCACCGCTTCCAGACAGCGGCTCCCGGGTTCCGGTTTTTCTCTGTATTTCTTTTTTTATTTATTCCTCGTGTTTGCTCAGTACTTCCATGCCTTCTCTTAACTTCAGGCGGATCTTTCCAAGCTCCAGGCCATTTGCACCGAAGTACAGCTTCAGGTAGTGGTTCGGTCCGAAGAAGAAACCAAGGTCTCTCGTCTCTTTGATCCACTCACCCTTTGTTCCACGGATGCTGATCACGGTTTTTACGATATTGTCGATGTACACGGTTACCGGCAGCTGTGCGAGGTCTTCCAGATCGGATTTCATCTCGATTTCAATATCGTACGTTCCCATCTTGTCAGCCAGAATCGTAACGCCGCATACTTCGCTGTTGCCTTTTTTCGTATTCCATGCGGATGCATCAATCACAACATCTCCCGTTGCCGGATCTGCCTCGTATGTTACAAGGTCTGCTGCAACAAAATCGTTGTCGCCCATCTGCTCCTGTGCTTCTTTCTCTTCCTCGCTGATGCGGTCCAGGAATCGTAAGATGCTTGGAGTTCCAAGGATGAAATGCAGAACATTCATCGCATTTCTCTGCAGGTCGCCTCTTGTGATCTCGCCGTTTTCCAGTGCTTCTTTTACATCGTCCTGTCCCATATCGGAGCAGTCGGTGCATACCATGAAGACATCGTTTCCGGCGGATACCATCGGTGCATGGGTTGTTCTGGTTGCTTCATATCCCTCGCGGTTCGACATTGCCCACCAGTCGGTCATAACGAAGCCGTCATAGTTCCACTCACCGCGCAGAATCGTGGTCAGCAGATCGTAATTTCCTGCAGTCCAGATGCCGTTGACCGGTCCGTAAGTGCTCATGATGGATCTTGCGCCGCCTTCTTTGACTGCGATTTCATATCCCTTCAGATAGATCTCACGCAGGGCACGCTCGGAAACAACGGCGTCCACATGATTTCGGTTGGACTCCTGGTTATTTGCACAGAAGTGTTTGATGGTTCCGGTTACATCGGATTTTTCCATACCAAGAATCTGTACGGCACTGATCCATCCGGTCAGGTACGGATCCTCGGAGATATACTCGAAGTTACGGCCGTTCAGCGGGTTTCTGTGGATATTCATGCCAGGTCCGAGCAGGGCATCGACACGGTTCTGTCTCATCTCACGTCCTGCCATCTCGTACAGATCTTCTACAAGCGGAAGGTCAAACGTACAGCCAAGCAGGGTTCCGTTCGGCATGGAGAAAGCTCTCGTTCCGCAGTCAAAGCGGAGTCCGGACGGGCCGTCGGTACAGCAGGCTGCCGGAATACCGAATTCCTGCAGTTCCGGTGTCAGACCGCCGAATGCTGCTGCGGTTCCCGGAGTAACCTTCGGGCTGCACATGCCCTCGCCGCGGAAGATGCAGATCAGATCTTCATCGGAAAGCTGTGCCACGAACTCTTCCATCGTTACTTTCTTATCCAGGACATCACCGAGCTTGTAGCCTTTGTCACCGGTATAGGTGATCGGCTCCATGCGGTTTTCTTTCATGCGCTCGATCGGATCTACGGTGCGCAGAGGAGCTGCCTCATATCCCGGTTTTAACGTTCCGTCTTCGCCCGGAACAGCTTTCATGCGCTCAAATGCTTCTACCGGAGCCATGGCCTCGGTCAGGGTCTCAACCACTTTGAACGGCTGCTCGTATGCACCGGCAAAGGCTGCGCTTCTGACATCGCTTCCGACGTAGAACTCATAACTGCCCTCTTCGAGTACGTAGCAGGATTTGTGGCCGGTTGCACCGCTGTCATCGTAGGATGCAAAGCTCTCTTTGGTCACATCGATCGTCAGAGTCTCTTTTGCGCCTGGTGCAAGAACACCGGTCTTTGCAAAACCGACGAGTGCGCGGGACGGTTTTCCAAGAACGCCCTGCGGAGCTTTTACATAAACCTGGACAACCTCTTTACCATCCACTTTGCCGGTATTTTCAACGGTTGCCGTCACGGTTACATTGTCAGCATCTTTCTCTTCTGCCTCTGCGGTCACGGCAAAGGTCGTATAGGAAAGACCAAAACCGAACGGATATAATACTTTCTCTTTTGCAAAGGTCTCAAAGTAGCGGTATCCGACGTATATATCCTCTTTGTACTCGTTGCGGGTCAGATCGCCGAAGCAGCTTGTGGACGGATAGTCCTTGATATTCTCTGCAATCGTGTCGGTCAGCTTACCGCACGGATTGACTCTTCCCATCAGTACATCGGCAACACCGTTTCCGCCTTCCTGGCCGCCCTGCCATACGTAGAGAACGGCTGCCGGATTGCACTCTTTCACCCATTTCATGTCGATGATGTTTCCGACGTTCAGCACAACGATGGTTCTTGCAAATGCTTTGCTGACTTTTTCTACCATCTCTTTTTCGGTGTCGGTTAAGAGATAGCTGCCTGCCTCATTTTTGTTGTCCTGATCCTCACCTGCGGTACGGCCTACGACAACAATGGCTGCATCGGCGCCTTTTGCGCTCTCCACGATCTCGTCGGTCAGCTCCATCTCTTTCTGGGACCACGGCACTTTTCCCCAGCCCTGGCCTTCATCGTACGGATTTTCTTCGATCCATTTCTCATACGTTCCAAGAAGGTTCTCATCGAGTGTGATGTCTTTTTCTTCTTTTAAGGCATCCAGAATGCCGACCACATATTTGGTGTTGACGAGTCCGCCGGAGCCAAGTCCGCTCTTGTAATAGTGGAATGCAATTCTTCCGAAAACAGCTACTTTATCCCCTTTCTGAAGCGGGAGTGCCTCGTTGTCATTTTTCAGAAGAACACAGCCCTCTGCTGCTGCCTGGCGGGCAAGCGCTGCATATTTTTCAAAATCGAGTGGTGTAAATTTTCCCATGTTGTTCCCCTTTCACCTGTATTCTTTTCTATCCAACATGTGCCGGAACACCTGAACGAACTTCCAGGTCCCGGCACATAACTGGTTTCTTGTATTCTATTATCTCGTATCTGCTGCTTTTTTTCCAGTTCTTTTCTTATCTTTTTTTTGCCTGATATTGACCTTTTTATCCAATCAGGCCCTGAACAATCAATACAAGAAGGAGCAACGGCAGAATGTAGGAAAGATAAACCCGTACCCAGTCCGGCACTTTCAGGCCCTCGCCCTTATTTGCCTCTGCCTGGTAGTTTTTGAAGCCCCAGCCCCATTTTGAAGTACAGAACAGAAGGTAAACCAGAGAGCCGACCGGCAGCAGAAGATTGCTGACGATAAAGTCCTCAAGATCAAGAACGGTGCTTCCTGCGCCGAGCGGCTGGAATCCGGACCACACGTTGTAGCCGAGTGCACACGGCAGAGATCCTAAGATCACCAGAATGCAGTTGATGATGGCTGACTGTTTTCTGGAAACGCCGAAAATCTCGGAAAAGCAGCACATGATATTCTCAAATACAGCGATGATGGTGGACAGCGCTGCAAAGAACAGGAACAGGAAGAAAAAGCTTCCGAAAATCCGTCCGCCCTTCATCGAGGTGAAAATGTGCGGCAGCGTCATAAAGATCAGCTTCGGGCCGCTGTCCGGCTGTACGTTGTAGGAGAAGCACGCCGGGAAAATGATGAGGCCTGCGGTAATCGCTACAAACGTATCGAGCGCTGCAATGCTGACTGCCTCGCCGAGCAGGGATTTTCCGCCGTTTAAGTAGCTGCCGAAAATCAGCATCGCGCCGATACCAAGGCTCAGCGTAAAAAATGCCTGGCTCATCGCGTTTGTGATAATGTGGAACAGTCCCACCTGTTCGATCTGCTGCATATCCGGCACCAGATAGAATTTCAGTCCCTCTCTGGCACCCGGCATCGTAAAGCTGTAAACCGCAAGGAAAATCATGATGACCATCAGCACGATCATCATCACCTTTGTGACACGCTCCACGCCGTTCTGCAGACCCACCGAACAGATCAGAAAGCCTGCAATTGTAATAATCAGCATGGTAATGACAAGAATCGACGGAGATGAAAGCATCTCGTTGAATTTTCCGGTTACGGCATCGCCTGTCAGGCCGCTGAATTTTCCGGTTAAAAAGCCGTAGAAATAGTACAGCATCCAGCCTGCAACGACGGTGTAGAACATCATCAGCAGGTAGTTTCCGATGAGGGCAACGTATCCGTGGATATGCCACTTCTGGCCTTTCTTTTCCAGTTCCCCATACGCGCGCACGGTACTCTTTTTGCTTCCTCTTCCGATGGCAAGCTCCATCGACAGAATTGGAACTCCCATGATGGCAAGAAACAGCAGGTAAAACAGCACGAAAATGCCGCCTCCGTTGTTTCCTACCATGTACGGAAATTTCCATACATTTCCGATGCCGATGGCACATCCTGCCGAAAGCAGAAGAAAGCCAAGGCGCGATTGGAATGTTTCTCGTTCCATTTGTTTTGTTTCCTCCCTTTATTTCTTTGTACAAAACTCAGATTTCAGACGGCACCGTTCTGCCGTTCTTTCCGGTACGACGATGGTGAAATTCCCATATGATGACGGAAAACTTTTCCAATCTTCCATCAAAAAATCACCTCTTTTATCCGGTTTGTCTTCTTGTTTTGCACTATGCTCTCTATTATACTTTTCTTATCAGAAAAAAACAAGCAATTGCTGCGGCAAAAAGCTCACTTTAAACGGCAGTTTCTCTGCAGCGCTTGCTCCGCATGCCTGTACCGTATGCCGGTTTGAGACGCTGTAACCCTTTTTAACCGATGACCGGCAATGCCCTGCCCGGGCAGAAACCTTTTTTGTTTCCTCCAGGCAGGGCATTGTTCTATTCTCAATTCCTATTTATTCTCTATTCATACCGCGCAATCTCTTTCCGCAGCCGTTTCATAATCCGTTTTTCCAGCCGCGAGATATACGACTGGGAAATCCCGAGAAGATCCGCAACTTCCTTCTGCGTTTTCTCCCGTCCCTCCGGCATATTAATGCCGAACCGGAGCTTCACAATCACCTGCTCCCGCTCCGAAAGCTTGCTGATCGCACTTCCGAGCACACGGTGTTCCGCCTCCTGCTCGAGTCCCTGGTAAATCACATCCTCCTCCGTTCCGAGGATATCGGACAAAAGCAGTTCATTTCCATCCCAGTCCACATTGAGCGGCTCATCGATCGAAACTTCCATGCGCGTCTTGTTGTTTCTCCGCAGATACATCAGAATCTCGTTCTCGATGCACCGGGACGCGTACGTGGCGAGCTTGATCTTTTTCTCCGGATTGAACGTGTTGATCGCCTTGATGAGGCCGATCGTCCCAATCGAGATCAGATCCTCCACACCGACTCCCGTGTTGTCAAATTTCTGTGCAATGTAGACGACGAGACGCAGATTGTGTTCGATCAGCTCGCTCCTTGCCGTCTCGTTTTCCGGATCGGAAAGCCCGGCGATCGCGTCCGCCTCCGCCTGACCCTCCAGAGGCGCCGGGAGAACGTCTGCGCCTCCGATATAGAAAATCTCCCCTGTCTGACGAAATACAGCCGGTACGGACCGCGGCAGCATACGAAGCCGGAATCCGTTTGGCAGTGCAGCCTGCAGCATACTTCATTCCTCCTGTCCTTCCATGAGATCTGGATGCAAAATTATTTCATAGCCCCTGGGAGATGAACTATTTTCTCCGCCAAGCGCAATCAGCGGTCCGCTTATGTGCCTGGCTGTATGTTCTGTCACAAGAATCATTTCCGAGATCCGGATTACCGGCAGAAAGCCCCGGCCTTCCAGTCCGCGAAACGGTATGTAACGGGGCTGCAGCGCAAGAAGCCGTTCCGGCTCCGGCACCGTCTCGTGCCTTGCAAGCGCCGCAATCCCTGTCCGCATTTCGTCCGGGAACAATTCGAGTATCACAGTGTACGGTACGACCGAGACCGGCTTTTTGGTTGTGGCATCCCGCAAAGTATTGCCCGTGTCGTACAGTCCTTTTACTTTTTTCCATTTCCCATTCTGCACAAGCTGTACCGTAACCTGCCTGGCGTGTTCCAGGAGCATCTCCTTTCGGATCTTCAGCAGGAGGAGCGTTCCCGCATATGCGGCACTCCCGGAAAAGAAGAAAAATAAAATTCCCCTTCCCGGCATCAGCTCCCGGAACAGGCGGTATGCACTGCCGATCAGAAAGCCGGACAGTATATAGCCTGCCATTCCCACCGCAAGATCCCGTACTGTCGTGATTCTGCAGCCAGATTTCACCATCCCTGTTGTAATTCCGATTCCGACCAGGGCGAGCAGCGCACCCGGCAGATACCGTGCAAGCACGGCATACAGCACCGCATAACCGGCGCCGAGCGCGGCTGCCGCAAAACTCCTTCTTCGCGTGGCAGATCGTTTCAGAAGAAAGGAGGAAAGGCGCAGAATAGTATAATTCAGCAGAAGATTCTCTGCAAAGAGAAGATCCAGAAAGATCTCATAGTGCAAAAAAACACCCCCTGCGCCTTTTGCATGGTCTGAATTTCTAACAGACCCTATTATAGACGGAAGGGGGTGAATTTTTTGTCGTTTTCGGAAGAATGACCTTCTTTTTTGATCAACAAACTTCGACACGCCGCAACATTTTCGGTCTGCGGCGTGTCGAGGCAAATTCGTTATTTACTTATTATTCTTCGCTTATCTGCGGTTTCTTAAGAAATCCGGGATCTGGATGTCCTTTTTCGGAACATTGCTTGTCACGGTCTGCTGAGCCTGTACCTGCGGCTGCACCTGAACCTGTGGCTGCGGCTGTACCGGAGCGGAAGCTTTCGGAGCAGTGTGTACCGGAGCGGCTGCCTGCGCAGAGAAACTGCTGCTGGAGAATGCGCTCTTTCTTGCATCTGCCGGCTCTTTGCGGGATACGCTTGCCTGTTTCGCAGTTGCATCGTTGAGGCCTGTTGCGATAACAGTGATCTTCGCTGTATCGGTAACAGAATCATCATACATAGCACCGAAGATGATGTTTGCATCCTCTCCAGCCAGATTCTGTACGTAGCTTGCAGCATCGTTTGCATCCATAAGGGAGATATCTCCGGAAATGTTGATGATAACGTGGCTTGCACCCTCGATGGTGGTCTCAAGCAGCGGACTGGAAACAGCCTGCTGTACAGCCTCGAGTGCTTTGTCGTCGCCCTTTGCCTCACCGATACCGATGTGGGCGATACCCTTGTCGGTCATAACGGTCTGAACATCTGCGAAGTCGAGGTTGATGAGTGCCGGCAGGTTGATCAGGTCTGTGATGCCCTGTACGGCCTGCTGCAGAACCTCGTCTGCTTTCTTTAATGCCTCCGGCATGGTTGTCCGGCGGTCTACGATTTCAAGAAGTTTGTCGTTCGGGATCACGATCAGGGTATCTACGTTTTCCTCGAGTTTTTCGATTCCCATCAGCGCATTGCTCATACGGGTTCTTGCCTCGAATTTGAACGGTTTTGTTACAACGCCGACAGTCAGAATGCCCATTTCTTTTGCAACGCCTGCTACAACCGGTGCTGCACCTGTTCCGGTTCCGCCGCCCATACCGCAGGTGACGAATACCATATCAGCGCCTTCCATGATCTGTTTGAGCTCTTCGATGCTCTCTTCGGCTGCTTTCTCTCCAACCTCAGGTTTTGCTCCTGCGCCCAGTCCCTTGGTCAGCTTCTCGCCGATCTGGAGAATGGTAGGTGCCTTACAGAGAGTCAGCGCCTGTTTATCGGTGTTGATTCCAACGAATTCAACGCCGCCGATGGATTCCTCCACCATTCTATTTACAGCATTATTTCCTGCACCACCTACACCGATTACGATAATCTTTGCAGATGATTCTGCCTCATTTGTCATGATCTCTAACAATTTCAACTTCCTCCTTTTGATTGTGAACTGCTGTCTATCTCAAAATAGTCTGATATTCTGATGGTCATACATAAAGATATAATATAATTTCTTCGGAAAATAATCAACTGTTTTTTTCGTATTTCATAAAAAATTCAGGATTATTGCGTTTTTTTGACGGCTTTCCTTTCCTCTTATACATCTTTCGAGAAGACAAAGCTGCTGTCGCCGTCCTTGTAATCCTCCATATGGAGTTCTCCGGAAAGACCGGAAAGGCTCGGCAGGATTGCTGCTACGCGCGTCATCTTTTCTTCTAACGCCGTATCGGTTCCAAGCAGAATCCGCACGGTATCATAGTAATGCAGAATAATTTCGCTGTTCTCATTAAATTCCACACTGTCCGGCGTGATATTGTATTTCTCCGTCATTCTCGTAAGTGCGAGCATGGTACGGAAAACTGCCGGTTTTTCAACCGGGAGCTGCTCGTTCACGGTCACATAGTCAAACGTAAGACCGGTTACAAGCGGAACATCGGAAAGGGTCGGCTGAAAGTCTGCCGTTGTCACACGTGCACTTTTAATCGTATCCGCCGAGAGCGCACCGTCGGACGCACTGCTTTCGGATGCTGTGCCATCGGATGATACGCTTTCGGATGCAAGCGGCTCACTCGTAAGGGATCCATCCGCACTCGTTCCATCGGAGGCTGTTCCGTCGGAAGACTCACCCTCCGCAGGTGTTTCCTGCTCCTCGTCCACGCACTCCAGCACGATGCCGTTCTTGTCAAAATAGACCTTCTGGCCTTCGTACTCGACATAACCGACCACTTTTTTCTCATTTACCTGGATGCAGATGGTGTCATAGCTTACAAACGTAAACTCTACAGAGTTCATAAAAGGAATATCGCTCATATCAACCTTCGAATGAAACGTCGTAAGAAGCACCGTGTTTTTCATCCACTTGTCGTCCGCGACCATCTCTTTGATTTCATCTTTTGTATACCGGGTGTTCCCCGCCACCTGGATATTGCGGATTTTGAACACATTAAAAAACAAGGCACCTGCAAGGCCGACGCCAAGCACCACCCCGGTCAGAATCCGTATTTTTCTGTTTTTCTTCTTTTTTCTGTTTTTTTTCTGTCTCATATTTCTTTTTCTACGATAATCTTGGCTCCGAGTTCCCGGAGCGTTTCTGGAAACCGTTCATACCCCCGCTCAATCAGTTCTGTTTTCCGGATTGTGGAAAATCCTTCTGCGGCAAGCGCCGCCGATACGAGTGCCGCGCCGCCCCGAAGATCCTGGGAAACAACTTCTGCACCATGCAGACGGCTTTTTTCGGCCGTCAGCCATTTTCCGCAGATCTGCAGCGTACCGCCCATTTTCTGCAGCTCCTCTGCCGTCCGGAGGCGGTCCTCAAATACATTTTCACAGATACAGCTTTTTCCTTCCAGCGTCATCGCTGCCGCCAGATACAGCGACTGCAGATCCGTCGGAAAACCGGGATATTCCTCTGTCTCCACGTACGGAACAGCATGCTGCACGTTTTGGCTGTCTGCTACCAGTGTACCACTCTTCCTTGTATATTGTCCACCTATTTTCTGATAGAGGGACAGAACCGCCCCCATTTCGTCCAGCGGCGCGCCGGAAAGCGTCAGGTGCCCCCGCGTCGCCGCGCCCATCAGAAGATACGTCCCTGCCGCGATCCGGTCACCCGGAACACGGTACCGGCAGCCGGACAGCAGACCCTTTCCCTGCCTTCCGTAAACGGTAATCTGCTCCGTCCCCTCACCGGTAATCTCCGCTCCCATGGCCTTAAGAAACCGGCAGAGATGAACCACTTCCGGCTCCCGCGCACAGTGCTCCAGCCTTGTTGCACCGTCCGCACCAACGGCAAAGAGAACCGCATTTTCCGTCGCCCCGACGCTCTTTTTCGGAAAGCAGAGCACGGCTCCTTTCGGATGATCTGCCTTTGCCCGAATGGTGCCGTCCTCCTCGGAGACCTCGGCTCCCAGAAGCTCCATTGCCCTCTGATGCAGGTCCGTCGGCCGCTTTCCGATCCGGCAGCCGCCGGCCCCTGCAAGGTATGCCTCTCCTGTCCTTGCAAGAAGACTTCCCAGAAACAAAAGAGAGGCGCGCAGTCTCTTCGAAAGCGCTCCCTCCACACGGCTTTTTTCGATCTTTTCACAGTTCAGGTGGAGCGCATTCCTCTCCCACCAGACTGTTCCGCCAAGGCTTCTTACAATCTCCGCCATATCCTCCACATCGGAAATCTTCGGGCAGCCTTCCAGCACGACCTCCTCTTTTGTCAGAACCGCCGCCGCGATCATGGGAAGAACGGCATTTTTGGAACCCTGGACTGTTACCGTTCCGCAAAGCCGCCTTCCGCCGAGAATCTGATATACTCCCACCTGTTCTCTCCCATCCGGCCTCTCTTTTTACGGTATGCATTACACTCCCGTTTTGTTCCCGTTCTGCAGCGCTTTTCCGCCTTTTTAATCGGTGTCCCGCGAGACCGACAGGGCAAGCCCCATCTCGCCGAGCAGAAACAGCACGGAGGTGCCGCCGTAACTGATAAAAGGCAGCGTAATGCCGGTATTCGGAATCGTATTCGTTACAACCGCAATATTTAAAATCACCTGAAGCGCAATATGCCCCATAATTCCGCCCGCAATCAGTGCTCCGCCAAGATCCCGCGCATGGATCGAAATGACCATCAGGCGCCAGATCAGCACCGCAAACACGGCGATCACCAGGCACGCACCAAAGAGTCCGCCCTCCTCGCAGATAATCGAAAAGATCATATCATTCTGTGCTTCCGGCACAAAGCCGAGCTTCTGCAGGCCTTTTCCAAGCCCGCATCCAAAGATTCTCCCGCTGCCGATCGCATAAAGTCCCTGAATGGTCTGGAACCCCTTCTCGTACGCCTCCGGATTGCGCCAGATGGCAAGGCGTTCAAGGCGGTATCTCTCCATCATCAGAAAAACGGCAATAAACCCGATGCCGGCGCCTCCGATTCCGAGAAACGGCAGGTAGCCCGGATGTGAGATAAAGATCAGAAACGCACAGATTCCGAGCAGAATAATCGCGGTACTTAAGTTATTGCTTCCGACAAGCGCTGCAATCGGCAGGGTGCACAGCACCGCCTTTGCCATAAACCAGAGACTGTCGGACCGGCCTTTCGTGTGCTCCATCACCCAGGGCAGGAAGAGAATCACCGCCATCTTGGCAAATTCCGAGGGCTGGAACGATAAGGGGCCAAGCTTTAACCACCGCTTCGAGCCGTTGTACTCACTTCCGAAAAAGAGCACCGCCGTCGAGAGCGCAAGGGAAGCCGCATAGAACCACGGTGCCAGTGCAAACAGCCGCCGGTAATCCATCTTTGCGACCGCATACATACCGATCACACCGAGTGCACTCGCAAAGAGCTGCTTTTTGAAATAATAAGCCGGGTCATGGAATCTGACCCGGCCGTTATACGCGCTGGCGCTGTACAGAATCACAAGGCCAAGACCCAGCAGAATCCATACCGTCACCAGCAGCGTCCCATCTATTTTTTTCTCTTTTTCCTTCTGCATCCGCGCCACACCCGCCGTTCGCTCTTTTTCAGCTTATGCGGGATAGTTTCCTGATATGTCGTTTTTACAGTGCTCTTACGTACTCCTTAAACAGCTCACCGCGCTGCTCATAGCTCTTAAACTGATCCCAGCTTGCGCAGGCCGGGGACAGAAGAACGGCATCCCCTGCATTTGCCTTGTCGTGGCAGATCTGTACGGCTTCTTTTAAGTTGTCTGCCATGATAATGTCGTTGAATCCGACGCTTCTTGCCGCTTTTGCGATCTTCTCTTTCGTATCTCCGATCAGAACCAGGAAGCGTACCTTTCCATCGAATGCCTGAATCCACTCTTCGTAGGTGGACTGCTTGTCGTAGCCGCCGCCGATCAGCAGAGTCGGGCGGTTCATCGCCTGGATGCCTTTGATGGCCGCATCCGGATTCGTTCCCTTGGAATCGTTGTAATATGCCACGCCGTCCTTCTCGCAGACATACTCGATGCGGTGCTCTACCCCTGCAAACTCCTGAATGACTTTGCGGACAGTTTCCATCGGCACGCCTGCATGAAGTGCCATCGCAGAAGCAACCATGACGTTTTCAAAATTATGTAAGCCGAGCAGTTTTAAGTCGTCGGTTCTGGTCAGAAGCTCCGTCTCGCCGTTCTTTGCAATGCGGATTTCGCCGTCCTGATAATAGATGCCGTCCTTTAACGCACGCAGACTCGAAAAGTACAGCACCTGTACTTTCTTCTCTGCCATCAGTTTTTCGCCGAACGGGCGCAGGATTTCGTCCTCATAGTTCAGCACACAGAGATCATCCATCGTCTGATTTTCGGTGATGCATTCTTTCACGCGGATATACTCTTCCATCGTGTGATGGCGGTTCAGATGATCCTCGGTAATGTTTGTGATCGCACTTGCCGCCGGATGGAACTCTTTGATGGTTTCCAGCTGGAAGCTGCTGATCTCGGCAACCGTTACGGTATCATCTGTCGTGTCGAGTGCTGCGGATGTGTACGGGGTTCCGATGTTTCCGACCACTTTTACTTCCGGCTGATATGCTTTCATGATCTCGCCGAGCAGCGATGTTGTGGTGGTTTTTCCGTTAGTACCGGTGATCGCAAGCACTTTTCCGCGGCTTACCTGATACGCCAGCTCCACCTCACCGATGACCGGGATCTCCTTTTCTTTCATTTTAAGGACAACCGGCAGATCCGTCGGAACGCCAGGGCTTAAAACGACAAGATCAAGGCTGTCGAGCATCTCCTCCGGGAGCTCGCCCAAGACAACTTCCACGCTGTCACGGCTCTCTAATTTTTTTAAGATTTCTTCTTTTTCGAGTTTGTCATTTCCATCGTAAAGAACGACAGAAGCACCTTTCTTGTGCAGCAGATCCTCCGCTGCAATTCCACTCTTTCCGGTTCCGAAAACCAGTACTTTTTTTCCTGCGAAAATCATGTTTGATTACCTCCATATTTTAAAGCCCCATCAATGCGATCAGGCATAATATCGCTGTGATTGTAGCAAACACCGTCACAATCTGTGTCTCCGACCAGCCCATCAGCTCGAAATGGTGATGGATCGGCGTCATCTTGAAGATCCGCTTTCCCTTCGTCAGCTTAAAAAACGACACCTGCAGGATCACGGAGAGAATCTCCATCATATAAATGAATCCCACAAGCGGCAGAAATAAGGGGAGACGTAAGAAACACGCCATTCCCGAGACAAAACCGCCGAGTGCCAGACTTCCGGTATCGCCCATAAAGACGCGGGCAGGAAATACATTGAATACCAGAAACCCCAGCAGACTCCCGATAACCGCAAGCGAGGACGGGGAAACGCCGTTTCCAAGGCCGATCGATGCCACGGAAAAGAAAACAGCATTTAAAATCGTCACACTCGCCGCCAGCCCGTCAAGCCCGTCGGTAAAGTTGACACCGTTGACCGTTCCAAGAATCACAAAGGCGAGAAACGGAATCGTAAAAATCCCTGCGTCCAGCTCTTTGCCTGGAAGGAACGGAATGCGCATCCGGAGGGAAATTCCGGAAAAACGCGCCAGATACCACAGAAAGACTACTGTGATCACTGCCTGCAGAGCTATTTTCTGCTTCGGGTACAGCCCGTCGCTGCGGTGCAGCACGACTTTCAGATAGTCATCAAGAAAGCCGATCAGGCCAAAACCAATCGTCAGAAACAGCACCGGTATCACTTCCGCTCCCTCTTTCTGGAAAAGGAGGGAAACTGCGGTAAACGCCGCCAGAAACATCACGCCGCCCATCGTCGGGGTTCCCGCTTTTTTCTGGTGGCTCGGCACACCTTCTTCCCGCTCCTTCTGCCCCGCTTTGACTTTTCGCAGAAACGGGATCAGAACCGGCCCCAGCGCCAGGCTGATGCCAAAGGAAAGAAGAACCGGCAGGATCATTTCTCTTTTCATAGACGCACCTCTTCCTTTTTGTACGGATTGTGTACGGAACAGGCGTGTCAAAATATTTTCTCCAGCCTATTCAGTATATAGCTTTTTGTTCTGTTTCGCAACCTTCTTTTGTAATCCCTAAATATGGCAGTACATTGGAAAAGATATCGCGGATCACCGGCGCGCAGATCGTTCCGCCGTAGTAGACGCCCTGCGGATTGCGGATAATGCAAAGCCCCAGCACCGTCGGATGCTCCGCCGGGGTGAAGCCGAGGAAGGAAGAAATATAGCGGTTGGCGCTCCGCGGAAGTGTCTGCGAGGTTGCCGTCTTCCCGCCGATGGAATATCCCTCGAGGTACGCATTCTTTCCAGACCCTTCCGAAACGACGCTTTCCAGAATTTCCCGCACCGTCCTGGAAGTTTCTTCCGAAAGAATCCCTTCTTTTTCCGGAAATTTCAGATGCTTTACGACATTTCCTTCTTCATCGAGCACATCCGTTGCGACATGCGGCGTCACCATTTTTCCGCCGTTGACGAGCGCAGAGACCGTCGCCGCCAGGCGGATCGGCGTGATCTGGAACGACTGGCCGAATGCCATCGTCGCAAGCTCAACCTCTCCGATGTTTTCCTCCTTGTGCATAATCGTCGATGCCTCGCCCGGCAGATCGATCCCCGTCTTTTCCATCAGACCGAAATTCCGGAAGTAATCACAGAACTTTTCCACACCGAGCCGCAGCCCCACTTCAATGAACACCGGGTTGCACGAGTTCTGCGCGCCCTGCACGAAGTTTTCGGCTCCGTGTCCCGTCCGCTTGTGGCAGTGGATCCGGCGGTCCTCCACGATTTTGTAGCCGGGGCAGAAAAACGAATCGTTCGGCGACACAACGCCCTCCGAAAGTCCCGCCGACATCGTGATGATCTTAAAGGTAGATCCCGGCTCGTACGTATCGTTGATGCAGGCATTCCGCCACATCTGGTTCAGCAGATCCTGAATTTCTTTTTCCGAAAGTCCCGTTGTATCCTGCTGCAGCGTGAACGGATCGTTGAGGTCGAACTCCGGCACATTGACACAGGCATAGATTTCTCCGTTCTGCGGATTCATAAGAAGGATCGAGACGCTGTCCGCCTGTTTTTCTGCCATCGCCTTTTCCGCTGCCTGCTGGCAGTACGCCTGGATATTGACATCCAGGCTGACCTTTAAGTCCCTTCCCGCCACCGGCTCCTGGCGGCTCTCCCCGATGCCGTTCTGCTCAATCCCGCGCGCATCCGTTGTCGTCAGGATTTTTCCGTTGATGCCTTTTAAAATTTCCTCATATTCCACTTCCAGTCCGATGATGCCCTGATTATCGCCTCCGGTGAAGCCGATAACGCGCGACGCCAGCTCCCCTTTGGGGTAATACCGCTTGAAATCCTCATCCACTTTTACCCCCGCGTATCCGTACGACCGGATGGTATCACCCGTCTCCTTGTCCACATTCGTCTTGACACGCTCGATTGAAGACCGCTTCTCCACGCGTTTCCGCGCCGTCTCCTCCGAAATTCCAAGCTCTTTTACCAGCATCGCAATCACCGCCTCCGGCTCCTTGATCTGGCTGTGGATCACGGAAATCGTACAGACCGTGCGGTTTGCCGCGAAAACTTCCCCGTTTGCATCAAGAATCCGGCCGCGCGCCGCCTTGATCCCGCGCTCCCGCTCGTGCAGATCATCCGCCTTCTCGGAATAATAGACGGACCGGAACACACACAGATACACCAGCCGCCCGGCAAGTCCGACCATCATTCCCATGCAGAGTACCCACAGAAGAACCGTCTTTTTCCGGTGATACGTTTTGTTTTTACGCATAGAATACCCCATAGCCGAATCCATTATGATAACACTATATGGAAACTGCTATGGGGTTATGTCTTTTGTTTTTTATGTTTTTTTACTCTTCATTGATGAGATCCAGCTCGGCGTTTGTCAGACCGCCGTTCTCGATATTGCTGTTTTCAGCACTGTTTTCCGTATCGTCTCCCTGTACCGGTGCCGCTACGTTTGGATCATCCGTTCCGGTCTCGGAGCCTTCGCCCGTCACACCGTCCGTATCATCCGGAAATACGTTCAAATACGGCAGCAGTTCTGTGTAGATCTCTTTTACGATCTCCTGTGCCAGCACACTGTTCGCCTGATTTTCTACATCCGGCTCGTCCACAATCGCGTAAACAACAGCTTTCGGGTTTTCTACCGGTGCAAATCCGATAAAGGAAACGAGATATTTTCCATTGCCTCGCGGATACTTCTGTGCAGTACCTGTTTTTCCTCCCATCGTGTAACCGGCAACCTTTGCACTCTGGCCGCTTCCATCGGTCACGACTCCCTGGAGGAAACTTCTCATTTTATCGCTGATTTCCGCGGAAACCGTCTGACGCACCAGATTCGGCTCATTGCTCTCAACAACGGCTCCTGTGCTGTCCGTGATCGTCTTCATCACATGCGGCTGGTAATAATTGCCTCCGTTAATCAGAGAGGAAAACGCAGCTGCCTGCTGTACCATCGTCACGGTGTAGCCTTGTCCGAATGTACTCGTTGCAAGCTCGGTCGGTCCCATGGTATCCTCCGTGTGAACCAGGCCGTACGCCTCACCCGGCAGGTCAATTCCTGTCAGACTGCCGAAACCGAAAATATCCTGATAGCGGAGAAATTCCGCTGCACCCATCTTCTGTCCGATCTGCATCATACCGGCGTTGCAGGAGTTTTTCAGTACATCGGCCGGTGTCTGTACGCCATGTGCTCCCGGATAAGCTCCGCAGCGGATCATCTGCCCTGCAATCGTCTCAAACCCCTCACAGTCAAACAGGGTATCATCATCGATCACATCGAGGGAATATGCCGCCGCCACGTTCATCGGTTTTGCCGTGGAACCTGGCTCGTATGCATCGGAAATACAGTAGTTTTTCCAGATGGCACTCAAAGCCTCCATTGTCTCGTTATCGTTCATCACATCAATTTCTTCCTGCGAATAGAACGGTGTCAGGTCTCTTGGATTGTTCAGGTCATACCAGTCGGAAGAATCCATACCAAGAATCTCTCCATTGTTCGGATCCATCACGACAACGCCGATATTCTTTGCTGCTTTTGTCTGACGGTTCGTCTCAGTGTCCGATTCGTCCGCGCCGTTCTGGACATGAATCCGCTCATTGTAATTCTCGATCGCCGTGCGGATGATCTTCTGAATATTTACATCAATCGTCGTAACCACGTTTTTGCCCGGCTGCGCCTCGATGATCGTCTGTTCCATATCCGCATCTTCGTTGTAATAGCCGAACTGGCGGCCATTCACGCCATTTAAGATACTGGAATAATACCCTTCGATTCCCCAGTCTGCCGTGTCTCCTGAATACGTAAAGCCGATCAGATCGCAGGCAAGTGAATTTAACGGATACGTTCTGTGGTAGGCTTCCTCGAACCAGACGCCGCGGATGTTGGCACGGTATGCTTTTTCCGCCTGCTCGTTCTCATCGAGCTCCTTGTTCTTTTTGTCCGCGTACTCGTCCACATAGGCCTCAAACGCTTTTTTCGCGTCCATCGAGACCCCTCTGGCGAGAACCTGGTACTGGCTTTCTTTTGTCGTTTCGCCGGTCAGACGATCCCGGATATCCGTCTCATCAAGTCCGAAGTATTCGACCAGTGCTGCTACGGTCGGATCGACATACGGATGGGTATCGTTCTTTTCTTCATCTTTTACCGTCGTATTGGCAAGTTTACAGTCGAGAATGACGTTGTAAACCTTCTCACTCGTTGCCAGAATCGTTCCGTTCCGGTCAGTGATACTTCCCCGCTGGAATGGAATTGTTCTGCTGTCGTAGGACTGCTGCGTCTGGCTTAAAACCTGTCTTTCGTATTTTTCTCCCTTTGTGGCATTCACATACGTAATGTCAATCGCTAAAGCAATAAAAACCAGCATCACTCCCAAAAAGAGTGCTACCAGTTTTCTGCTCATACGCCCACTTGTCTTCCGTCTCCGGAATGCCCCGCTTCGTTTTTTATTTTTTTTCTGTTTACTCACGTTTTCACCTATTTCGCATCCGGAACATCCTGATACTGTCTCACATAGCTGTTTTCTGAATCATCGAAATAAATTACCTGGGACTCATCTGCATATTTCATGCCGAGCCGGTTCTGTGCTGCTTCTTTGACTGCCTCAAGATCTTCGGAGGCAACCGTTGTATTGTAATAGGCGTCATTGTCCGCCTTCAGATCGCTCAATTCTTTTTCTTTGCTGGTAATGTCTTCCGCCTGCGTGGTAACCACGGTCTGCAGCTTGACATACGCAACACACGCCGCGATACACAGTGTGCAGACAATGGCAAGAAAAACAGCGTAGCCCGCGCTGATCTGTGTCGCCCGTGCCCGGTTTCTTCTTGTCTGGCTGCTCACACCCGGTTTCAGAGGCCGTGCTTCTTTTGGTGCTTCCTGCGGCTGTGCTGCAAGACGCCGTACCGCACTTCCGTCCTCAAACGTATCTGGCGTATAACGTTTCGTTCTATCTGTCGAATTTACCCTTCCATCTGCCCGTCTGGCCATAACTTCTCTGTCTCCTTCGTGCCGAGCCGTCACACTTTTCGTTCAAAGACGCGCAGTTTTGCGCTCTTGGAACGGGGATTTGTTTCCATTTCCTCTTCTCCCGGCAGGATCGGTTTCCGAGTTACTACGGTTCCCTTGGACTTCTTTCCGCATACGCAGACCGGAAATTCCGGCGGACACGTACATGGATGCTCGTTTTTTCTGAAAATGTTTTTTACGATACGGTCTTCCAGAGAATGAAAGGTGATGACACAAAGTCTTCCACCGTCATTTAAGAGATCAATCATGCCGTCCAGTGACTCCGACAGAACGGTAAGTTCCTGGTTCACTTCGATACGGATTGCCTGAAAGGTTCTCTTGGCCGGATGGCCGCCCGTCGCCCTTATTTTTGCCGGAATCGAGCGCTTGATGATTTCGATTAACTCCCCAGTTGTTCGAATCGGCGCCTGCTGCCGGCTTACGCATATATTGTGTGCAATTTTTCTTGCAAAACGCTCTTCTCCATATTCATGGAGAATACGCGAAAGATTCTCTTCACTGTAATCGTTCACGACTTCGTACGCGGAAAGAGCATTTCTCTGATCCATCCGCATATCCAGCGGAACATCCTCACGGTATGTGAATCCACGCTCTGCATTATCCAGCTGATAGGATGAAACTCCAAGATCCAGCAGGATTCCGTCTACCCCGGTGACTCCGATTTCGGCAAGACGTGGAACCATATCGCAATAATTGCTGCGGATAATCGTGACCTGGTTCTGAAATGGTTCCAGGCGTTTACCCGCAGCAGCTATCGCAGCTTCGTCCTGATCTATGCCTATTAATCTCCCCGTGGCAGATAAGCGCTCACATATATGACTGGAATGTCCAGCGCCTCCCAACGTCCCGTCCACGTAGATTCCATCCGGTTTTATCTTAAGGTTTTCAATGGTTTCATTCAGTAATACTGATGTATGCGAAAATTCCATGGTCATCTCCTGTATCCCAACGAAACAGATCAGATCACAATGCCCATCTCTTCCATTGATTCGGCGATGGCATCCATATCATCATAATTGCTGTTTTCGTTCCATTTTTCCTTGCTCCAGATTTCGATCCGGTTGATATTTCCGGTAAGGACTACATCTTTTTCCAGACCAGCAAATTCCCGCAGCGTTGCCGGTACGAGAATCCTCCCCTGCTTGTCCAGTTCACATGACGTAGCACCTGCTACAAAGAAACGGGAAAAAGTTCTGGCGTTTTTGTTTGTAAGTGGTAAGGCTCTCAGCTTCTCTTCAAAGGCAGCCCATTCGTCGTTTGGGTAAATGGAAAGGCATCCGTCCAATCCCTTCGTCAGTACGAACTCTTCTCCCAGCTGTTCCCTGAACTTGGACGGTATGATCAATCTTCCCTTCGCGTCAATCGTATGACTGTACTCTCCCATGAACATAATGAAAACCCTCTTATCACCTGAAATGGCGGTCTCCCCACGCACCACTTCATGTATCGCGCCGCAGCCGGACTGCCACATCCGCTCCACAACGCACCACTTTTCACCACTTTCTACCACTTATGTTTTTATTCTATATCAACTCAGGGAAAATAGCAAGGTCTTTTTTCTATTTCATTTTTAAGATTTTCCCCAAAATGCAACATTTTTATGCGCATTTTCCGCCTTTTTTATACCAATTTTGTATCAAAAAAAGAGAAAACCTTTTTTGCCGGTTTTCCCTTTTTCTGTATTTTTATTCTGTTTTTTTCACTGGTTTTATCCTTAAGAATGGGCTGTCTCCCCACCGGATGATAATTTTTTTCGTTTCCATACCACCAGGATGGTACATCCCACCACAAGGCACCCCGAAAGGAGCTGGGAAACCGGAAGTCCCACCACCGGAAGCAGAAGCTGGTCGGTGCGGAGTCCCTCGATCCAGATTCTTCCAAGGCCGTATCCTATCAGATACATCAGGAACACTTCGCCGTTAAATTTTTTTCTTTTCCGAAACCAGAAAAGAAAAAGCAGGACACCCACATTCCATAAACTTTCATATAAAAAGGTGGGATGCACCTGAATATACTCGACGCCGTTTACCGTCACCACATGATCCCACATTTTCTGTGTGATTTCATTGGCACGGACCGCGGAAACCGGAAGCTGCATCGCAAACAGGTTGTTAGTGTAGTCACCGAATGCCTCACGGTTAAAGAAGTTTCCCCACCGTCCCATAATCTGACCGAACACGATGCTCATGCTCGCGGTATCCATCAGAAGGCTGAAGTTCTGTTTCTTCTTTCTGCTGTAAATCACCACCGCAATGCAGGCACCGATGATGCCGCCGTAGATGGCAAGTCCGCCCTGGCGGATGTTGAAAATACTCAAAAGATCATCCTTATAATAGTCCCAGGCAAATATAACGTAGTAAATCCGTGCCCCGAGAATACCGGCTGCGATGCCGATCATCGCAAGATCGAGGTACTGCTCCGGGTTCTGCCCCGTCCGCTTTGCCTCTCTTTGGGCAATCCAGATCGCAATCATCATACCGGTTACGATCACGATGCCGTAATAGGCGATGGAAAATCCGAAAATACTGATGCTTTTTCCCACATGGTCGAGATAGATCCCGAGATTGGGAAAATTAATTTCCATATCCATAACTTATATTCTCTCTTATTATTACTTATCAAACGTTGAAACGGAACAGGATGACATCGCCGTCGCGGACAATGTAATCTTTTCCTTCCATACGCACAAGGCCTTTCTCTCTTGCTCCTGCGTAGGAACCGCAGTCGAGCAGATCCTGATAATTGACAACCTCGGCTTTGATGAATCCTCGCTCGAAATCGGTGTGGATTTTTCCGGCTGCCTGCGGTGCTTTTGTTCCGACTTTGATGGTCCATGCACGGGTCTCATCCTCTCCTGCTGTAAGGAAGCTCATGAGGCCGAGCAGACGGTAGCTTGCTGCGATCAGTTTTTCCAGGCCGGACTCGGTAAGACCAAGATCCTCGAGGAACATTTTTTTCTCATCCTCTTCGAGTTCGGAAATTTCTGCCTCGATCTCGGCGCAGATGACGAACACTTCGCTGTTGTGCTCTTTTGCATACTCACGGACAGACTGTACATAAGAGTTGTTTGCGCCGTCGTCTGCGAGATCATCCTCTGCTACGTTCGCTGCGTAGATGACCGGTTTGCTGGTCAGAAGGTTGTACTCTGCGATCCATTTTTCCTCGTCCTCGTTCTGCAGCTCCATCAGGATGGCATCTTTTCCGTCTTCCAGCAGTTTTTTCAGACGCTCCTGGAATTCGAGCTCTTTTGCCGCCTCTTTGTCCATTCTTGCAGATTTTGCAGTTTTGGAAATACGGCGCTCGAGTACTTCAAGGTCGGCGAAGATCAGCTCAAGGTCGATGGTCTCGATATCACGGAGCGGATCAATGCTGCCGTCTACGTGGATAACGTTCGGATCCTCGAAGCATCTGACAACGTGAACGATAGCGTCTACCTCACGGATATTGGCAAGGAACTGGTTTCCAAGTCCCTCTCCTTTGGATGCACCTTTTACAAGACCTGCGATGTCAACGAACTCGATGACAGCCGGTGTTACTTTCTTGGACTGATAGAAATCTCCGAGCTGCTGCAGACGCTTGTCCGGAACCGGCACGATGCCGACATTCGGGTCAATGGTACAGAACGGATAGTTTGCGCTCTCTGCTCCTGCTTTGGTCAGGGAATTGAAAAGTGTACTTTTTCCGACGTTCGGAAGGCCCACGATACCTAATTTCATAGTAATCTATATCTCCTTTGTTTTTATTTTTCGCTTCTTTTTCTGTTCGGGTTCTTTTTATGCACAAAAAGAGCCCAATGCAACTATAAATTATAGCACACGGGCTCTTTGATTTCAATGGATTTTAATCTCTTGACTGTACCATCAGAAGAATGCCGCCCTCGTACGATACATGCGCGGTCTCCTCGACGATCTCATTGCTCACGCACAGACCACCCGAAGTATTCGGCAGATAGTGATGGTCGAGCGGGTAGGCGAAGCCCTCCAGGGTGATGGATGCGACTTCCTTTTCCAGCGGGAAGAACGAAACGTACTTTCCGAACTGCTCTTCTTTCCGGATTTCAAACGAAGTTTCCACCGGAATCGTAATCAGATTGCGGCTGTCCACGATGTAAGCCGGAATTTTCTTCTCCCATGCCGTTTTCAGGTTCTGCACAATACTTAAGAAATGGTCGAGTCTTCCCCCTGTTGCTCCGAGGATCGTGATTTCACTGCTTCCCAGAACAATCGCCTGCTGAAATGCGATGTCCGTGTCCGTATTGTCCTTCATGGGATTAAATTCCCGGATCGGTGCGACATGGTTCTCCTTGTAATAATTTAAAATCTCCGGAGATAAACTGTCAAAATCTCCCAGAATATACGTCGGTATAATCTGGTAATGGTAGCAGAACTCCAGTCCCCGGTCTGCTGCCAGGATAATATCAAACTGCTGTTTCTGAAGATATGGGAAGGCAAAATCCGGTTCGATCATCCCTCCCGAAATAATACATGTTCTCACGTTTCCCTGCCTCTTTTTTCTGTCTTTTTGTATCTTATTCTGCCTTTTTGCTGTATGAATAAATTTTTTCCTGCAGCTCGCGCACGTTCTGCTCGATGTTGCTGCCAAATACAGCAGAGCCTGCCACGATGATGTTGGCACCTGCCGCAAGGACTTCATCGATGGTCGCGCGGTTGATGCCGCCATCGACCTGAATGTGCACATGCTCCAGTCCCTTTTCATCCAGCATTCTGCGGAGCGTACGGATCCTCTCCGTCGACTCCGGGATATACTTCTGGCCGCCGAAGCCAGGATAAACGCTCATAATCAGAATCATTTCTACCTGATCCATCACGTCCGCAACCGCAGAAAGCGGCGTATCCGGATTTACGGCAACTCCGGCATCTGCGCCTGTTTCATGAATCTTTTTCACGGTTTCTGCCAGATCGCGGCATGCCTCCGCGTGAACCGTGATCATATCCGCCCCGCAGCTTTGAAATTCTTCTACGTACCGCTCCGGGTCCTTTACCATCATATGAACATCAAAATACAGACTGCTTTCTTTTCGGATCGACTTTACCACCGGCATTCCAAACGAAATGGATGGTACAAACGCTCCATCCATAATATCGATATGAAGCCACCGGCACTCTGCTTTCTCTACCCTTTGGATCTGTTCTCCGAGACGGTTAAAGTCTGCGGATAAAATAGAAGGTGCCAACTGATATACTCGGCTCATGCTAGTATCTCCTCTTTTCCTGTTCTTTCAGTTCTTCATAGAACATGGTATAGTTTTCAAATCTTTCTTTGCTGATATTTCCCTGTTCCAGTGCCTCTTTGACGGCACAGCCCGGCTCTTTTCCGTGGATGCAGCCGAGGAAACGGCATTTTCCTTCGTACGGATGAAATTCCGGGAAAAAGTTTTTCAGCTCCTCTTTTTCCATATCGGTTGTATAAAGCGAGCTGAACCCCGGCGTATCGCACAGATACGTCTCATGGTCGATCGGGATCATCTGGGAATGGCGCGTCGTGTGTTTTCCTTTTTTCAGCTTTTTGCTGATCTCTCCGGTCTCCATCTGGATTTCTTTCTGCATCCGGTTTGTGATCGAAGATTTTCCGACGCCGGACGGACCGGCTACCACCGTTGTTTTCCCTTTCAGGTATGCTTCCACTTCCTGCATGCCCTGCTCTTTTGCCGCGCTCACCGTAAAGACACGGTAGCCGCAGTTCTCATAAACGCTGCGCAGATGGTCAGTGTAATCCGCCTCTGCGAGATCTTTTTTATTGAAACAGATCGCCGTCGGAATATTCTGCTGCTCCATCATGACAAGAAAACGGTCGAGGAGTGTCAGATTCGGTGTCGGGTTTTCCAGCGCAAAAATCACAAGCGCCTGGTCCACGTTTGCCACCGCCGGGCGGATCAGCTCGTTTTTCCGCGGCAGAATCCGGGTCATATTTCCCGTCTTTTCCGCCTCATCTAAAATTTCGATTTCCACCAGATCGCCGACGAGCGGCTTCTGGCCTTCTTTTCGGAAAATTCCTTTTGCTTTGCATTCATAAATGCCGGATTCTTCTACGTCTACGTAGTAGAATCCGGCAATACCTTTGATAATCTTTCCTGTCATACTCAACCTTCGCTTAACGGAACAGACGGATACTGTGCAATTGCCTGATAGCTTCCGCTGGAATCCATCTCGTAGAAGACGATTCTTCCTGTCGCAGAAGCAGAGGAAGATGCGCTCCAGCTCGTGTTGACAGAATACGGCCAGCCAGTGATGGCCTGTCCGTCCATGATCGTGACGGACTTCTCATTTCCGCTTCCATCCTCCTGGATCAGCTCAATCTTGGCGATACCGCCCTGATACTGCTCCGGTGCGCTTAACGTCTGGCTGCAGGACCAGGTAACATCCGTGCCGTTGTTCACATCCGGTTCTGCCGGAGTCGGAGTCGGGGTATTTTCGTCCGTTGTTGTCGGCTCGGTACTCGGGCTGTTGACATAAATCGTAACGTCAGAGCCTTTCTTTACCTTTGTTCCGACTGCCGGATCTACTTCCATAACCTCGCCGATAGCTACCCGGCTGCTGGTTCCTGTTTTTACAATGATATTGAAATCGCTCAGGATTGATTTTGCAGTTTCCTCATCCAGACCGACAACATCACGGATTGCAATCTCTTCTGCATCCTGTGATCCCTTGCTGACAACGAGGGTAACGGTGGATCCCGGTGCAACCTGGCTTCCTTCGGCCGGATCAACGGAAATTACATATCCTTTGGCAACCGTATCGCTGAAATCCTCTGTGGTAGAAACCTGAAGTCCAAGCTGGGTCAGAGCAGCGCTTGCAGCGTCTTTCTGTGTTCCCACAATGCCGGTCGGAATCGTTACGGTTTCTTTTCCGGAGCTTACATAATACGTAATCGTTGCATTTTTATCGACTTTCGTTCCCGGTGTCAGATCCTGGCGGCAGATCTTTCCTGCCTCAATGACATCCGATGCCTCGGTTCCGCCATTGACTACGCCAAGCTTCAGGCTGTTTGCCAGTGCGGTTGCATCTGCCTCTGTCTTGTTGGACAGATCCGGAACGGTTACTTTTTCCTCTTCCTTGCTGCTGGAAGAAACAACTTCCGTGCTGCTCGAAGATGATGCGGAACCGGAAGAAGCTGCGGTCGGTCCTTTTCCGCCGACAATGCCGGCTGCCTGTGCGATAAAGTAGATCAGCATGCAGATGATGATGGCTGCAATCGCAAAACCGCCGATCGTGATGATCTTCTCGAGTTTGTTTCCGGCTTTGTCATCGTCATCCTCATCGTCGTAGTAGGAATCGTCGTCATCCTCATCGTAGGAATCGCGGTCATCCTCGTCTTCTTCCTCATCCTCGTCTTCTTCGTCCTCGTAGCTGTAATCTTCGTCCTCTTCCTCATCCTCGATCTTGCTGTAGCGCTTGCGGGCCGGTTCCTCTGCCGTCTGCGTATTTGCTTTTGCTGCTGCGCCGGAACGGATCTGGCTTAATTCCTCTGCGGATACCATAACGGTCTCGGCGTGGGAGCTTAACGGAGTCACTTTAACGAAATTGCCCTGCGGCTCCATCAGCGAATGCTTCAGGTCGTCGATCAGCTCCGCCATGTTGTTGTAACGGCGGTCCGGGCTCTTCTGGGTACATTTTAAGATGATCTGCTCCAGTGCGAACGGAAGGTTCGGGGTATATTTGGATGGAGATTCAATCTCCTCCTGCAGATGCTTGATTGCGATGGCAACGGTGGTGTCGCCGTCAAACGGCACTCTTCCGGTTACCATCTCGTACATGGTGATACCAAGGGAATAGATATCACTCTTATAGTCCGAATATCCGCCGCGCACCTGCTCCGGAGAGCTGTAATGTACGCTTCCCATAACGTTCGAACTGATCGTATTGGAAGAAGTTGCCTTTGCAATACCAAAGTCGGAAAGTTTTACTTTTCCGTCTGTGGAAATGATGATGTTCTGCGGTTTGACATCGCGGTGTACAATATTGCGGTTGTGTGCTGCTTCAAGACCAAGGGAAACCTGAATGGCGATGCTGGTCGCCTCTTTTACGCTCAGTTTTCCTTTGCGGTCAATGTAATCCTTCAGGGTAATTCCCTCGACAAGCTCCATGACGATATAGTAAACGCCGCGGTCCTCCCCGACATCGTACACGTTTACAATATTCGGATGGGACAGTCCTGCTGCGGCCTGTGCCTCCGTGCGAAACTTGCGGATAAAGGTCTTATCCTCCCGGAATTCCGGTTTTAAAACCTTGACGGCCACCATGCGGTTCAGCTTGTGGTCTTTTGCTTTGTAGACATCAGCCATACCGCCGGAACCGATCCGGCTTATGATCTCATATCGTTCTCCTAAAATAACGCCCTCTTTTAACATTCTTTCACCTCGTTTGTAAATGGTTCAACGACAATGACTGCGATATTGTCTCTGCCGCCATTTGCATTTGCTTTATCAATTAAACGTTTCGCCTTGTCCTCACCGTCTTCTCGGCAGATGAGTTCGAAAATCTCCTCATCCGTTACCATGTTGGAAAGACCGTCCGAGCACATCACCAATTGATTGCCCTCTTCAAGCTGAATGTCAAAGAAATCAATCTTTACGGTATCCTGTGTGCCTACTGCTCTGGTAATAATGTTTTTGTCCGGGTGATTCCGCGCCTGCTCGGGAGTGAGTTCTCCAAGGCGCACCATCTCTGCGATCAGGGAATGGTCCTGCGTCACCTGGTCAAACGTGCCATCTGCTGCCAGATACAGCCTGCTGTCTCCTACGTTTGCAACGTAGGCATAGTTGCCGACAACCGTAGCTACTACCATCGTCGTACCCATGCCTTCCATGGATATATCTCGTTTTGCCTGCTCAAAAATCTGGCTGTTTGCTGCTTCAATTCCATGCCGAATGATCCGCACCGGGTTGAAATTCGTATCTCTTTTTACAGATTCCACCAGTACAGAAACACCGTAACGCGAAGCAAAATCGCCCGCGTTATGGCCTCCCATGCCGTCTGCAACGACAAAGAGGTTCGGAAGGTTTCCGACCGGAGAGGCGGAGGCAAACACAAAATCCTGGTTCATCGTCCGTTTCTGTCCGATATCGGTTGCAGAAAATACCTTCATGCTTTTTTCTCCTGTATTGACAGCCGCTTTTTACGGCTGTTCGTTTGATTTATCGATAAAACTTTTTCTTAACTGTCCACAGGCTCCGTCAATATCGGCGCCCATTTCCCTTCTAATAGTAACATTAATTCCGTATTTTTCAAGTTTATTTTTGAAATTCTCTACGACTTTTTTCGTTGATTTCACGTAATCGCGCTCTTTGATCGGGTTGACCGGGATCAGATTTACGTGGCAGTTGATATCCGAAATCCGTGCGGAAAGCTCTTTTGCATCGGCTTCGCTGTCATTTTTTCCGCCAACGAGAGAGTATTCAAATGTAATTCTGCGGCCTGTTTTTGCAAAGTAATTGCGGCACGCATCAAGAATTTCATCAATGGAATATTTATTGGCAATCGGCATCAGCTCGCGGCGCTTTTCATCGTTCGGCGCATGAAGGGAAAGTGCCAGGGTGATCTGGAGTCCCTCGTCTGCCAGACGGTACATATTCGGCACGATTCCGCAGGTGGAAACAGTGATATTCCGCTGGCTGATGTTGAGTCCCTCGGGGCTCGAAAGCAGCCGCACGAAGCGCACGAAATTGTCGTAGTTGTCCATCGGCTCACCTGTTCCCATGACAACCAGATTGGAGACCCGCTCCCCGGTGTCTTCCTGGATCCGGTAAATCTGGTCAAGCATTTCCGATGGGGTCAGCCCCCGCACGAGTCCGCCGATCGTCGATGCACAGAAGCGGCAGCCCATCCGGCAGCCGACCTGGGATGAGATACAGACAGAATTTCCGTGGTGGTACTTCATCCAGACGCTCTCAATCACGTTGCCGTCTGCGAGGCGGAACAGGTATTTTCTCGTTCCGTCGATTTTGGACTCCTGCACCTGCACTTTTTCGAGGCAGGTGAGCGGATACTGTTCCTTTAATTTTTCCCGGAAGGCAAGCGAAAGATTCGTCATCTCATCGTAGCTGCCCGCCAGACGATGATGCATCCAGTCGTATAACTGTTTGGCACGGAACGGCTTTTCTCCCATCTGCTGACAGGCGTCTTTTAATTCGTCTAAGGTCATTGATTTAATATCCATCGTTTACGCCTGTCCCTCCTCTTTTTTCCGGAATTTTGCAAGGAAAAATCCGTCTGTCTTGTGTACACCCGGAATCAGCTGCAGCTGTCCTTTGGCCGTTTCTCCGCTTTTCAGCTCGTCCGGCAGCAGTTCATCCAGGCTGACTGCTTCAAACGGGAACTGTTCCAGAAACCATGCGGCATTCTCGCCGTTTTCTTTTCTGTTGACGGTACACGTACTGTACAGCAGTGTGCCGCCCGGTTTTACGTACGCTGCGGCATTTGCAAGGATTGCCCGCTGAATCCGTACCAGCTCCTCTTCTTTTTCTTTTGAAGCGTAATATTTGATGTCCGGCTTTCTGCCGATGACGCCGTATCCGGTACACGGCAGGTCCGCAATCACAACGTCCGCTTTTTCGATCCATTCCTCATCGAGCTGTTCCGCATCTTTTACCTTCGGCACGACGCAGGAAACACCTGCTCTCTGCACATTTTCCCGGATCAGATCCACCTTGTATCCGGTGAGATCACGCGCTTCCACGCAGCCCTGATTTCTCATTTTATCTGCCGCGTGGAGGCTTTTTCCGCCCGGTGCCGCGCAGAGATCCAGTACCTGGTCACCCGGCGCGGGATCCGCCAGATGCGCCGCCATCATGGAGCTCACATCCTGAATCTGGAACCGGCCCTCCTGGAAGGCATTGAGCGATGCGATCGTCTCGAAGTTTTTCAGATAGAATGCCTCGCCAAGATACGGCGCTTTTTCCAGCTCTGCCCCCTGGCTTTCCAGGCTTTTCTTCGTCTCCTCGATCGTATTGTTCCAGCGGTTGATACGGATCGTCACCTGTTTTTCTTTCAGGAAATCCGCCATCATCGTTTCCGCCGTTTCTTTTCCGTACTGGGATACGAACTCCTCAACCAGAAATTCCGGCATGGAGTATTTCACGGAAAGATACTGCGTAGCATTGTTCTCCTTCGGCATCGGCAGATAATCTTTCTCCCGCACGATCGTGCGCAAAACGCCGTTGACAAAGCCCTTTAAGTTGTAAAAATGCTTCTTTTCCGCCAGTTTCACCGCCTCATTGACGACTGCCGAATCCGGTACTGCGTCAAGAAAACGGATCTGGTACACCGACATCCGTAAGATCGCACGGATCACCGGCTTGCATTTGTTGATCTTGATTTTGGAATACTGATTGATGATATAGTCATTCTGGATGCCGTATTCCACGGTTCCCTCGCAGACCCGCTTGATAAACGCACGGTCCTGCCGCGGCAGGAACTGGTATTTATCGAGGGCATCCCGGACAGCAAGATGGCAGGGCGTTTTCTCCCTGTCCATCTCAAGCAGAATGTTCATAATCAGCTCTCTTGTATTGATTGTATCAGTCATCATTTCTCCTAAATGCTCCGGATAAAATCAGCAGCCGGAGCAGCTGCAGCAGGGAACCGATCACCGCTGCCACGTATGTCATGGCTGCAGCCCAGAGTACTTTCTTAACTCCGTCGTGTTCCGTCTCTGTCACCATACCGCCCTCACGAAGCATCTTTAATGCTCTTCTCGACGCATCGAACTCGACCGGAAGTGTTACCACCTGGAATGCCAGTGCCAGCACAAACAGCCAGATACCGGCTTTCACCAGCATCGGAAGGCTGAAAATCAGTCCGATCAGGAACAGCGGCCAGAAAAGCTGGGATCCTAAGTTCGCTGCCGGAACAATAGCGCTTCTTACTTTCAGCGGCACGTAATCCGTATTGTGCTGTACGGCATGGCCGCACTCATGCGCTGCGACGCCGATCGCCGCAACTGAGGTCGAATCGTAAACCGCATCGGATAAATTCACGGTTTTTGTCCGCGGATCATAGTGGTCGGTCAGTTTACCGGATACGTGGCGGACGGTCACATCGTAGATACCGGCCTGATGCAGAATGCGCATCGCCGCCTCGCGTCCCGTCATGCCGCTGTACGAGCGGACGGTCTGATATTTGCTGAAAATCGTGTTCATACGGGCGGATACCGCCATGGAAATCAGTGCGGCAAGAATCACCAGCAGATACGTACTGTCATAAAAAAGTCCCATATCGTTTTTCTCCTTTTTCTCAGGCACAGCAGCCATCACGCCGCTGTGCAGTTCCCCGCCTCAACTTCAGGTTGCTTTTTCTCTTTTATTCGCCAAGTCTGGTACCCGGCTCGATCGTATAGCCGCGCAGGAAATCGGCGGTTTTCATCCGTTTCTTTCCTTCGAGCTGCAGCTCTTCGATTACCAGAATGCCGTCTCCTGTCTTTACGTGAAGGCCGGTCTCGTCTGCCACCCAGACTTTTCCGGCGCTCTTCGTCGGATTCTGTCCCGGAATCTTCGAGAACAGATCGCCGCTGAGCATGGCAATGACCTTCGCATCCCAGATTTTCAGGTTCTTTCCGTTTACTTTTGTAAACGCGCTCGGCCACGGACTCATCGCACGGATCTGACGCTCGATCTCAACGGCGCTTTTCGTCCAGTCGATCTTTCCGTCTTCTTTTTTGATCATCCGCGCATACTCTGTCGTACTCTCCGCCGGCTGTTTTTCCGGTGTCACTTCGCCTTTTTCAAGCTTTGGAAGGGTCTCCACCAGAAGTTTTGCTCCGGCTGCGGCGAGCTTGTCGAAGAGACTGCCGCCGGTCTCATCTGCTGTAAGCGGAACTTCCACTTTCGTCAGCATATCGCCGGTGTCGAGGCCTTCGTCCATCTTCATAATGGTCACGCCGCTCACTTCATCGCCGTTCATGACAGCCCACTGGATCGGCGCTGCTCCGCGGTAAGCCGGAAGCAGGGAGGCATGAACGTTGATGCATCCGTATTTCGGCATGTCCAGAATCTCTTTTGGAATAATCTGGCCGAAAGCAACGACAACGATCACATCCGGCTCCATTTTCCGGATCTCCTCGATCGCCTCTGCATCCCGCACGCGGCGCGGCTGATAGACCGGAAGGCCGTGTTTTTCGGCTGCCTCCTTCACCGGTGTCGGCATCATCTGTTTTCCGCGGCCCTTCGGTTTGTCCGGCTGGGTCACAACGCCTGTGATCTCATAACCGGCCTCCACGAGTGCCTCAAGTGTTCCCACGGAGAAATCCGGGGTTCCCATAAATACCACTTTCATCTGAAGTCATCTCCTTTATTTTAAGACTTACTCTTCGTCCTCGTACTCCTCATACTCATCGTACGTGTTGTCCCAAAGCTCGCCTTCTACTTTTTCTGTATACATATGTCCGTCAAGGTGATCGCACTCGTGGCAGATGCAGCGGGCGAGAAGTTCAGTTCCCTCGAGTTCAAACGGCTGCATGTCGCGGTCCAGCGCTCTTACCTTTACGTAATTCGGACGGGTTACGGTACCGGATTTTCCCGGAAGGCTTAAGCAGCCTTCTGCTCCTGTCTGGCTTCCGGAAGTCTCCAGGATTTCCGGATTAATCAGAAGATGCGGGGTTCCGTCCACATCCATGACTACGATTCTCTTTAAGATGCCTACCTGCGGTGCGGCAAGGCCGACACCGTTTGCCTCATACATGGTGTCAAACATGTCGTCGATCAGCTCGCTGATTCTTGGTGTCATCTCCTCCACCGGTCTGCATTTTTTTGTCAATACGCGGTCGCCTACGACTCTGATTTCTCTGATTGCCATAATTCTTTTCCTTTCTTTTGCTCCTTCATTATAAATGATCTATGTGTAAATATTATGAAAAACTAATACTTTCTGCTGAAATCGAACTGTAAATAAACGGTTCGGAAGCCTTTGTTGATCTCGATATACCGCTCCAGTTTTTCCCGCAGCTCTGCCAGCACCTCTTCCTGCGGTGTGCGTACATACACGGCCATGCGGTACAGGTCATTGATTTTCGACACTGCCTCACTTGCCGGGCCGATGATCTGGACTTCGCGGTTTCCCCGGATGCGGACGAGGTATCTGCGAATGTATTCCATCGCCTGCATCAGATGCGCTTCATCCTCTCCGGCTCCGTGGATCGCCAGAAGCTCCGCCGCCGGGGGATATCCCATCAGACGGCGGTAGTCCATTTCTTTCTCATAAAATGTCCCGTAATCCTGCTCTGCCGCCGTCTGAATGCTGTAATGTTCGGGATGGTACGTCTGAATGACTGCCATTCCCGGCTTTTCGCCTCTTCCGGCACGGCCGACCGCCTGCGTCAGCAGCTGGAACGTGCGCTCCCCGGCGCGGTAATCAACCGCATTTAAGGAGAGATCCGCTGCCAGTGCCCCCACCAGCGTGACATTCGGGAAATCGTGGCCTTTTACGATCATCTGGGTTCCGATCAGGATATCAGCCTGTCCCGCCGCAAACGAGGACAGGATTTCTTCATAACTGTTTTTCGTTTTTGTCGTGTCGCCGTCCATCCTAAGAACGCGTGCCTTTGGAAACAGCTTTTTCACGTTCTGCTCGATCTGCTGTGTGCCGGCACGGAAGCCGCCGATGTACGGAGAACCGCACGACGGGCACGCATGTACCTGCGGTGTTTCATAACCGCAGTAATGGCAGACGAGCTTTCCGTTATTGTGTGCCGTCAGTGATACATCGCAGTGCGGGCATTTCATCACATGGCCGCATGCACGGCACGAGACGAAGCCCGCATAGCCTCTGCGGTTTAAAAACAGCACAACCTGTTCTTTTTTTTCAAGCCGTTTTTCGATCTCCTCCCGCAGTTTTCCGGACAGAATCGAACGGTTTCCCATCTGTAATTCTTCCCGCATATCCGCGATCCATACGGACGGAAGTGCTGCATTTCCGTACCGCGCATCCATCCGGAACAGCGCGTACGCTCCCGTCTCGCAGGCGTAAGAAGCATCCACCGACGGCGTTGCCGAACCCATCACCACATGGGCCTGCTCCAGCCCGGCGCGGCGCACGGCGGTCTCTCTTGCATGGTAGCGCGGTGTTACTTCACTTTTATAGGAGGTTTCGTGTTCCTCATCGATCACGATCAGTCCCAGATCCGGAAACGGTGCAAAGAGCGCTGAGCGCGGACCGATCATAATGCTGACCTCCCCGCGCCGCGCGCGCTCCATCTGGTCGGCGCGCTCGGACGGTGTCATCCGCGAGTTGACCACCGTGACCCTTGTTCCAAACCGTGCGCAGAACCGCTCCACGTTCTGATACGTCAGCGCAATCTCCGGGATCAGCACGATCACCTGTTTTCCTTCCTTCAGCACTCGCTCCATCAGCTCCATATAGACGAGCGTTTTACCGCTTCCCGTCACGCCGCGGATCAGGCAGGGACGATTCTGCCCTTCCCATTCCTTTCGAATGCTGTCCACCACGGCCTGCTGCTGTTCGTTTGGCTTTCCCGCAGTTGTTCTTGCTGCCGCATCGGATACCGGATTTCTCCAGGTACTCGTCCGGCGGATTTCCAGAACGCCCTGCTCTTCCATCGCGTGCAGCGTGTCTGCCGTGATTTTCAGTTCTTTGCTCACAACCGGCCCTGGAAGAACCGGCTGGGTCAGCAACGCGTTTAAAAGGCGGATTCTCGCTTTATAATTTTTCTTTTTGTAGTTTTCCAGCAGTTCCTCACATTCTCCGGGCTCTGCAAGAAGCGCAATTTCGCGGGTTTCTTTCCCGCGTGCCTTTACTTTGACCGGAAGCACCGTCTTTAACGCCTGGATCATCGTCGATCCGTACGTATGACGCATCCACGCGGCGAGCGCGATGAGCTTCGTCTCTACAGTCACCGCATCCTTTTGTACCGCAAGGATGGCCTTCATCCGGTCCTGCGGATATTTCGGCTCGTTTCCGACGGAAAGCACATAGCCGGTGATCGTGCGGTTTCCGTTTCCAAACGGAATCTGTACCGCCGTTCCCGGACCGATCTCCCCTGTCAGTTCCGGCGGAACCTTGTACTGAAAGGTCCGGTCCAGTTTTTCATTTGTGATATCTACGATTACATCAGCGTAAACGCTGCTCATACATTCCCCTTACTTTCTTCCAGTATTTCCAGGATCAGCACGCGCTCATCCATCTCGTACCGTTTCCCCTTCCGGATCTGATACGTTTCGTGGCCTTTTCCCGCGAGCACCACGAGATCGCCCGGCTGCCGGTTTTCGATCACATACCGGATCGCCTCCTTACGGTCTGCAATCTCAACGAAAGCGCCTTCTGTTTTCCCGATTCCCGTCCGGATATCGTCCAGAATCGCCTGCGGTTCCTCATCCCGCGGATTGTCCGAGGTGATGACGGTCAGATCCGCCAGACGCCCCGACACCTCTCCCATCTGGAATCTCCGGTCCCGCGCGCGGTTTCCGCCGCAGCCGAAAAGACAGATCAGGCGCTTCGGATGGTATTTCCGCAGTGTCTTTAACAGGCTTTCGAGGCTCATCGCATTGTGTGCGTAGTCAATGAGAAGCGTCATTTCCGGATACACCGGAACTGCCTCACACCGCCCACGGACGCGGACTGCGGAAAGTGCCTCCTGTATCGCCTTTTCCGGGATTCCCATCTGCGCGCAGACCGCAATGGCGGCAAGCGAGTTGGAAACGGAAAACAGACCCGGCAGATCTACCCGTACCGGAAAATCCGCTGCGCCCTGCACCCGGTATGAGACACCGAGCACGCCGGGCGCCTGATCGAGCGCTGCATCTGCTGCCATAAAATCAGCTTTTTCCTTGCATCCGAATGTCACCAGACGGCAGGTGCTCTGCCTTATGATCTCCGGAAACCTTTTGTCATCCCGGTTTACAATTCCGGTTCTGCAGGTACGAAGCAGCTTCTTTTTGCAGGACAGATATTCTGCAAACGATGCATGCTCCCCGACGCCGATGTGGTCGTTTCCAATGTTGGTGAACACGCCGTAATCGAAGGTAAAGCCGTCACACCGGTGCTGTTTTTCCGCCTGCGAGGAAACCTCCATCACAACATGGGTGCAGCCCTCCCGCATCATTTCAGAAAACAGCTTCTGCAGCACAACAGGCTCCGGCGTTGTATTTTCTGACGGAATGCTTTTTTCCCCGATCCTCGTCTCGATCGTTCCGATGAGTCCTGCGCGGATCCCTGCTTTTCGCAGGATTTCGTAAATCATATATGCAGTCGTCGTCTTTCCCTTCGTGCCGGTCACTCCGATTGTCACAAGGTGCTGCGCCGGATCGTCCTCCCAGGCACAGGAAAGCTGTGCGAGTGCTTCTCTGCTGTCCTTTACTACGAGTACGGTTACCTTTTCCGGAATCCCTTCCAGTTCCCGCTCCGCAACCAAGACAGCAGCGCCCCTCTCGACTGCTTCTTCTGCATATGCGTGCCCGTCCATCCTGTTTCCGCGGATACAGACAAACACGTTCTGCGGCTGTACTTTTCTGCTGTCGCATGTGATTCCTGAAATCTCCGCATCCAGACTGCCCTGCTGGCACCGGAATGCGATTCTCTTTCGTAACGTGCGCAATTGTTTCATGCCGGGACCTCCCCTTTCACGTTTCGAATAGCAGCGACTCAGATACTTTTATAGAATACCATAGTCCGAAAAACATTTCAATGTGCGCAATGTCGGTTTCTTCTTGATTTTTGCCCCCATAAACTTTATAATAGTTCTATATTTGATGCCTGATTTTTCGTATCAAAATTTATGAACTGTAAAGAGAGGTATCTTTTCATGAAAAGAAAAAAATTAGTTGTCGCACTTGGACACAAAGCTCTTGGAACTACGCTTCCGGAACAGAAAGCAGCCGTAAAACATTCTGCAAAGATAATTGCAGATCTTGTTGCCGCCGGTGCTGATGTTGTCATCACCCACAGCAACGCGCCGCAGGTCGGCATGATCCACATGGCCATGAACGAGTTCGGAAAACTGCACACCGATTACAGTGCAGCCCCGATGTCTGTCTGCTCCGCTATGAGCGAGGGCTACATCGGCTACGACCTGCAGAACGCCATCCGTGCCGAGCTTCTCCGCAGAGGAATCTTCAAAACCACTTCCACGATTCTTACACAGGTTGAAGTGGATCCGTACGACGATGCTTTCAACAATCCGGTGAAACTGATCGGCCGTACTCTGACAAAAGAAGAGGCTGACGCAGAGGAGGAAAAAGGAAATTACGTAACAAAGACAGAGGACGGCTACCGCCGAATCGTTGCCGCTCCGAAGCCACAGGATATCGTGGAGATCGACTCTATCCGTCTTCTTCTCGACGCCGGACAAGTTGTCATCGCAGCCGGCGGCGGCGGAATCCCGGTTCTCCCGCAGAACGAAGAGTTAAAAGGTGCATCCGCAGTGATCGAGAAAGACCTTACCAGCGGCCTGATGGCAGAAATGCTGAACGCTGACATGCTGATGATCCTGACCAGCGTGGAAAACGTATCCATCAACTACGGTACACCGGATGAAAAAGCACTGGAACACATCACCGTTGCTGACGCGAAAAAATACATCGCAGAAGGCCAGTTCGGAGAAAACTCCATGCTGCCGAAGATGGAAGCAGCTGTCTCCTTCCTCGAAAAAGGCATTGGCCGCACCGCAGTCATCACTTCCATCGATTCCGCACTCGCCGGATTCCAGGGAAAAACAGGTACGATTATCGAGTAATACAAAGTATACAAAAAAAGGATTCCCGCGAGTGGGAATCCTTTTTTTCTCTTTTTCCGGACTAAAAAGCCAGATTAGAAAGTAAATTTATCTGCAAAGTAAGCATCGAGATCCTCAATTTTAATTCTCTCCTGCTCCATGGTGTCACGGTCACGGACGGTAACAGCACCATCGGTCTCGGAATCGAAGTCGTAGGTGATGCAGTACGGAGTACCGATCTCATCCTGACGGCGATACCGTTTTCCGATATTTCCACGGTCATCAAACTCGCAGTTGTATTTCTTGGACAGCTCTGCAAAGACTTTCTCAGCGCCCTCGTTCAGCTTCTTGGAAAGCGGAAGCACACCGATTTTTACCGGTGCCAGTGCCGGATGGAAATGCATCACGGTACGAACATCATTCTTCTCTGCGTCGAGAACTTCCTCGTCATAAGCGCTGCACAGGAATGCCAGAACGACACGGTCAGCACCAAGAGACGGCTCGATAACGTACGGGATATATTTCTCGTTCTTCTCTGGATCGAAATAGGTCATATCCTGTCCGGATACATTCTGATGCTGGGTCAGGTCGTAATCGGTACGGTCTGCGATTCCCCACAGCTCGCCCCATCCGAACGGGAACAGGAACTCGATATCGGTTGTTCCCTTGCTGTAGAAGCACAGCTCTTCCGGAGAATGGTCTCTTGCACGCATCTCTTCGTCTTTCATGCCGAGGCTCTTCAGCCAGTTGATGCAGAAGCCTCTCCAGTACTGGAACCAGTCAAGGTCGGTGCCAGGCTCACAGAAGAACTCCAGCTCCATCTGCTCAAACTCACGGGTACGGAAGGTGAAGTTACCCGGTGTAATCTCGTTACGGAAGGATTTACCGATCTGGCCGATTCCGAACGGGATTTTCTTTCTGGAAGTACGCTGTACGTTTTTGAAGTTTACGAAGATACCCTGTGCAGTCTCCGGACGAAGGTATACGGTGTTCTTCGCATCCTCGGTAACACCCTGGAAGGTTTTGAACATCAGGTTGAACTGACGGATATCGGTAAAGTTGTGTTTTCCGCAGGACGGACACGGAATCTGGTGCTCCTCGATGAAGTTTTTCATCTCTTCCTGAGACCATGCGTCTACGCTGCCGCCTTCGATTTCAATGCCTTTTTCCTCACAGAAGTCTTCGATCAGCTTGTCTGCACGGAAACGCTCGTGGCACTCTTTACAGTCCATCAGAGGATCGGAAAATCCGCCGAGATGACCGGAAGCTACCCATGTCTGCGGGTTCATCAGGATCGCGCAGTCAACACCTACGTTGTGCGGGCTCTCCATCACGAATTTCTGCCACCATGCTTTTTTCACGTTGTTTTTCAGCTCAACACCAAGCGGGCCGTAATCCCAGGTATTTGCCAGGCCGCCGTAGATTTCGGAACCCGGATATACAAAACCTCTGGATTTTGCTACTGCCACAATTTTGTCCATTGTCTTTTCCATAGTTAGTTACTCCTCTATTTTATTTGTTTACTTCCCATAAACAACAATAACAGGACTGGCAAGAAGAACGTCCTGCTCATATTCCTGCTCTGTTTCTTCTGTCTCTGCCTGCTCTGATGATGACGCAGAAGCGCTCTCTGTGGACTTTGTGGTCCACTCGCCGGCCGTATCCACCGTGTTTTTTCCTTTGACCACGGCTGTGCCGGAAATGCAGAGCACCGGATCATCCGTTACGATTTCCAGCGGCTCCTCGCAGACAATCACGCGTATATGCTTAACGCCTTTGACCGCATCTTCGACCGAAACCTCTTTGCCCTCAGAATCGACAAAGGAAGCGGAAAAATCATATCCCGCTTCTTCTGCCTCATCCAGCGTGCCTGCGAAAAATTCTGCTCCGTGATAATCCGCATAGGACTGGTAATCTCCGTATTCCATCCGGATCTCCACCTTGTCCTCTTTGATCTGGCATTTTTCCAGCTTCACAGAATCCGCATCGCCGCGCTCCTCTGTGAATTTTTTGATGTCATCCTCCACAAAGACCTTCAGTTCGTCTTCCGTGTAATCATCGTCTTTGCAGTAATCTTCCACAATGGCTTCTGTCACAACACCATTTTTGCTCACATAGACAGATGTCGTTGTCACATCTTTTAACTTCTCACAGCCCGACATCAGCACGGAAGCCGCTGTCAGAACTGCGAGAAGCTGTCCTGCTTTTTTCATAAAAATCCTCTAAAAACCGCCTGAATTATTTATTGCGGTAAATGATATCGTCTCTTCCCGGTCCGTTGGAGATCATGGTGATCGGGAATCCGATTTCTTTCTCTACAAACTCGATGTAGTTTCTGCAGTTCTCCGGCAGATCCTCGTATTTCTTGATGCCGCGGATATCGCATTTCCAGCCCGGAAGGGTTTTCAGAACCGGTTTTGCTTTCTCAAGAATGCTGGTGTTCGGGAAATCGTGGATTTCTTTTCCGTCTACTTCGTATGCTGTGCAGACCGGAATCTCATCCAGATAGCCAAGTACGTCAAGTACGGTAAACGCTACATCGGTGGTACCCTGCATTCTGCAGCCGTAACGGGAAGCAACACAGTCGAACCATCCCATACGTCTCGGGCGGCCTGTGGTTGCACCGAACTCTCCGCCGTCTCCGCCGCGTCTTCTGAGCTCATCTGCCTCATCGCCGAAGATCTCGGAAACGAAAGCACCTGCTCCTACTGCACTGGAGTAAGCTTTGCATACGGTTACGATTTTCTTGATTTCATATGGCGGAACACCTGCTCCTACTGCGCCGTAGCCGGCCAGTGTGGAAGAAGAAGTTACCATCGGGTAAATTCCGTGATCCGGGTCTTTTAAGGAACCAAGCTGACCCTCAAGCAGGATCTCCTTGCCTTCCTGAATCGCGTTCCACAGGAATGCGGAAGTATCGCATACGTATGGCTCAACCATTTTTTTGTATTCCATCAGCTCTGCATAGATCTCATCCGGATTTAACTGCGGTTTGTGATACAGATGCTCGAGCAGAATGTTCTTGGTCTCGCATACGGATTTCAGCTTCTCTTTCAGGTGCTCATCGTCGAACAGCTCGTTTACCTGGAAACCGATTTTTGCATATTTATCTGAGTAGAACGGAGCGATACCGGATTTAGTGGAACCAAAGGATTTTCCGCCCAGACGCTCTTCCTCATACTGATCGAACAGGATGTGGTACGGCATTACCATCTGTGCACGGTCGGAAATTTTGATCTTCGGTGCCGGCACTCCCTTCGAAACGATCTCATTTAACTCTTTGATCAGAACCGGAATGTTGAGTGCAACACCGTTTCCGATTACGCTTGTGGTGTGGCTGTAAAATACGCCGGACGGAAGGGTATGAAGTGCAAACTTTCCATAGTTATTTACAATGGTATGGCCTGCATTCGCACCACCCTGGAAACGGACAATAATGTCTGCCTCTTTTGCGAGCATATCGGTAATCTTACCTTTTCCCTCGTCTCCCCAGTTTGCTCCTACTACTGCCTTAATCATGTGACATCCTCCTAATTCAACGTATACTTGCGGCCGGTTTTCCCGACCGTACACGCTTAGTATACCATGTTTTTCTCATAAGTAAAACTTATGATTACTTATAAAATCTGTTTTTTTATTATTTCTGTTTATCAAACGCATCAGACGTTGATTTCCGCAGTCATGCCAAGTGCCTCTTTGTTTGCCTCAAGCACCGGATTGACTACGTTCTTCAGGAATGCGCCAACCTGTACGGATGCGCGGCCTGTGTATTTGGACGGATCCATCGTCTTTTCCAGCTCTTCTTTGGTCAGATGGAACATCTCATCCGCTGCGATCAGATCCAGAAGATCGTTGTCGCGGCCTTCCTCTTTGACATGTTTTCCGGCGATCATGGACAGCTCGCGGATTCTCTCATGCAGCTCCTGACGGTCGCCGCCTGCTTTTACCGCATCCATCATGATATTCTCGGTTGCCATAAACGGAAGCTCTGCCATCATGTGTTTTAAGATAACCTTTGGATAAACCACAAGTCCGTCTACGACGTTCATGCACAGATCCAGGATACCGTCGATGGCAAGGAAGCCTTCCGGAATGGAAAGTCTCTTGTTTGCAGAGTCATCGAGGGTTCTCTCAAACCACTGTACAGAAGAGGTGATGGCCGGATTTAATGCATCGGTGATCACATAACGGGACAGGGATGCGATACGCTCGCTTCTCATCGGATTTCTCTTGTACGCCATGGCGGAAGATCCGATCTGTCCTTTCTCGAACGGCTCCTCAACTTCTTTTAAGTGCTGCAGAAGACGGATGTCGTTGGAGAATTTTGTTGCGCTTGCCGCAATGCCTGCCAGAACGTTTAATACTCTCGTATCGACTTTTCTGGAATACGTCTGTCCGGAAACCGGATAGCAGTTCTTGAAGCCCATTTTCTCAGCGATCATCGGATCGATCTTGTCGATGGTCTCCTGATCTCCGTCGAACAGCTCTAAAAAGCTTGCCTGTGTGCCTGTTGTTCCTTTGGAGCCGAGCAGCTTTAAGGTGCTCTGTACGTACTCGAGATCTTCAAGGTCCATTAAGAACTCCTGCATCCACAGGGTTGCACGTTTTCCGACGGTGGTCGGCTGTGCCGGCTGGAAGTGGGTGAAGGCAAGGGTCGGCTGGTCTTTGTAGGTATCTGCAAATTTTGCCAGCTCAGCGATAACGTTCACCAGTTTTTTCTTCACCAGCTTTAATGCTTCGTTCATGACAATGATATCGGTATTGTCGCCTACGTAGCAGCTGGTTGCTCCCAGATGGATGATTCCTTTTGCTTTCGGACACTGTACGCCGTAGGCATACACATGGGACATTACGTCATGACGGCAGACTTTCTCTCTTTCTTTTGCCACATCGTAGTTGATGTTCTCGGCATTTGCTTTCAGTTCTTCGATCTGCTCCTCTGTAATAGGAAGTCCCAGTTCTTTTTCTGTCTCAGCCAGCGCAATCCATAACTTTCTCCAGGTACGGAATTTCATATCCGGTGAAAAAATGTACTGCATCTCCTTGCTTGCATAACGTTCGGAAAGAGGGCTTACATATCTGTCAGTTCCGCTCATAGACACGATTCTCCTTTTCTTGTCAAAATGTGTATTCGGTTTCTCTTTATCCCCGCTCTTTTTTATCCCGAAAACAGGACGAAATATACAAAGAGCGTGTTTGAAAATACGTTTCAACCACGCTCTAGTATAACGCATGTTCTTTTCTTAGGCAAGTGCAACGTCGTTACTTCTCACGAAATTTTCCCAAAAAGCCCTGCATTCTGGCATTTTCGGAATCGAAGACTTCGTCCGGCGTTCCTTCCACGGCGATCACGCCCTGGTCCATAAAGATGACGCGGTCGGAAATTTCCCGGGCAAAATCCATCTCGTGGGTAACGATCACCATGGTCATATTCATCTCCGCAAGGGATTTGATGACCTTCAGCACCTCGCCTGTCAGCTCCGGGTCGAGCGCCGAAGTCGGCTCATCAAAAAAGAGCACCTTCGGGTTCAGCATCAGCGCACGCGCAATCGCAACTCTCTGGCACTGGCCGCCGGAAAGCTGACACGGATACGCCTTCTCTTTTCCGGTCAGGCCCATCTTCTGCAGCAGCTCTTTCGCCTGTGCTTCCACCTCCGCGCGGTTCCGTTTCTGCACATGGACCGGCGCATCGCAGAGATTTTTCATCACATTATAATGAGGAAACAGGTGGAAGCTCTGGAACACCATTCCAAAGTTCTCCTGAATTTTCCGCAGTACGGCAGGCTTTGCATAAACGGATTTTCCGTTTTCCATCGTGACTGCCTGCTCGCCGAGATACGCCAGATCGCCGCCGTCCATCGTTTCGAGCATCGCCGCACACCGCAGCAGCGTCGATTTTCCCGAACCCGACGGGCCGATGATCGAGAGTACCTCGCCCTCTTCTACTTTGAGGGAAATATCTTTTAACACTTCGAGATCCTCAAAGCTCTTTCTTACATGGTTCATTTCCAGATAAATCATATCGTTTTCCGCTCTCTTTTATTTAATGATAATAAGAAAATTTCTTTTCCAAAAGTTCCATCACCCACGCCACGACAAAGTTGAAGATATAATAGAAAATACCGGCGGCGACAAATGGAACCATCGTGGTCTTTGCCGCTGCGATCTGTTTTGCAATCGTGAACATTTCCACGTAGGAAATGGAAAAGGCCAGCGACGTATCCTTAACCAGCGTAATCACCTCGTTGGTGATCGCCGGCAGAATCCGTTTCACAACCTGCGGCAGAATAATGCGGACAAACGTCTGTCCCTTCGAATAACCAAGAAGCTTTGCTGCCTCGTACTGTCCACGATCCATCGAAACGATGCCGGAGCGGTAGATTTCTGCAAAATAGGCGCCGTAGTTTAAGGCAAATCCGGTGATAATCGCCGGAAAGCGCCATTTTCCGATGTTCATACCGAACAGATAGAACGGTCCGAAGTAAACCACCATGAGCTGCAGCATCAGAGGCGTGCCGCGCATCAGGGAGATATAGAGCCGGAAAATTCCGCTCACAATCCGGTTTTTCGACATACGCCCGAAGGCGATCAGCAGACCGAGCGGCAGGGAAAATACGAGTGTCAGGACAAATATCGAGATCGTTCCCGCCATTCCGGTACTAAGCTGTGATAGAATCATGGACAACTTCATGCTGCTTTACTCTCCTTTTTTCTCCAGACACACCATGTCTGCGATTCCGTATTTTTCTGCGAGCTTGTCGAATGTTCCGCCGGCCAGAACCTGCTGCAGGCCTTCGTTTACTTTATCGCAGAGCTCGGTATTTCCTTTTTTGAATCCGATCGCATATTTCTCGGAGTTCAGGTGCTCGTCGAGGATTTTGTATCCTTCTCCGCGGCTTTCCAGCTGATATTTGGCAACGCCGATATCCATGGCAACCGCATCGATGGAGCCTGCCTGAAGCTCTACAAACGCATTGTTGTAATCCGGGAACTGCTGCAGAGCGGCGAAAGTATCGGCGAGTTCTTTCTGACCGCCTTCTTCCTCACTCTGCAAAAGATCGAGTGCTGCGGATGCTGCCTGCACACCGACCGTCTTTCCTGCCAGATCGGACAGGCTGTTGATGCCGGAGTTCTCAGATACAACCATCACCTGGCTGTTGTCCACGTACGGATCGGACCAGGTGTAATCGTCCTCTCTGCCGTTCATGGTAAAGCCGTTCCAGATGCAGTCAATCGCACCGGAATTCAGCTCGGTATCTTTCGCATCCCAGTTGATCGGGGTTTTTACCAGCTTCCAGCCATAAATCTCGCAGACTGCCTCGGCGAGCTCCAGGTCAAATCCGGTGTAATCGCCGGTCTCATCGTCCATGTAGCCGTACGGCGGGTATTCTGCATCGAAGCCTACGGTAAAGGTTGTCGTTCCGTCTGCGGAAGAGGATGCTGCTCCTGCTGATGAAGCAGATGTTTTTGCTGTGTCTGCGGAGCCGCAGCCAGCCAGCAGGGCCGATGCACAAAAGGCTGCTGTCAAAATGCTAACCATTTTCTTTTTCATAATAATGTTCTCCTTTTCTACGCGATCATGTTATCACTGTACTACGCTAAACTAATTGGTATCCTACCATACTCCGGCACTGCCTGTCAACCCGCACCGGTTAAATAATCCAGAAAACCTGTTCCAACACAAAAAAGTCTCCGAAGCGGTCAGCAGATTCTGCTTTTTCCCGTCTTCGGAGACTTTGATTTTTTATTTTGTAACTATTTATAAACCCTTGTCACACGGCTGCTGATATCGCAGAGCATCTCGTAATCGAAACGTGCCGCCGGGTTGGCAATCTCTTCGATCGTGATGGTCTCATCCCCGTCAGTTCCGACAAGTGTTACAACGTCCTCCACCTGCACATCCGGGATGTCGGTCACATCCACCATCATCTGATCCATACAGATTCTTCCGATGATCGGTGCCTTTTTCCCGTGGATCAGCACGCAGCCCTGGTTCGAGAGAGCTCTCGGATAGCCGTCCGCATAGCCGGCTGAAACGGTTGCGATCCGCGTCATCGGTTTTTCGGTCACATACGTGGCGCCGTAGCTGACGCCGATGCCCGGGCCGACTTCTTTCACATGGATGACATGGCTCTTCCAGGAAAGCGCCGGGATCAGATCGAGGCGCTCTTTTTTTACCTCCTCGGACGGATAAATGCCGTAGGTAATGATACCGGAACGCACCATCTCAAAGCGGTGATCGTCAAATTCCATGATTCCGGCGGAATTGCAGATATGGCGGAGCGGAATCGTCACGCCGCGCTCGGCTAAAAGTGCCGTCATCTTATCATATTTTTCCATCTGCACCGAACAGTACGTCTTGTCTTCCTGATCGGCGCAGGAGAAATGCGTAAACATACCTTCCAGCTCGATGTGCGGAAGATCCGCGATTTTTGCCGCCTCATCCGCATCGTGCTCCGTCACCTGGAAGCCGATCCGCGTCATGCCGGTATCGACCGCGAGGTGTGCTTTTGCTTTCCGGTTCTGGCGTGCTGCCTCTTTTTCCAGGGCAAGTGCCTGTGCGTAGCTGTCGATCGTCTGAGTGATGTCATATTCCACAAGGTCGCTGTACTGGGACGGGGACACGTAGCCGAGAATCAGGATCGGCGCGGAAATGCCGTTTTCTCTGAGCTCGATGGCCTCCTCAATCGTTGCGGTTGCAAAATAATCAACCTGATTTTCCAGATAGGATGCTACCGGAACGGCACCGTGGCCGTAGGCATTCGCTTTTACAACGCCAAGGAGTTTCACACCCTCCGGCAGTCTTTTTTTCACTTCTCTGATGTTATGCCCGATCGCTTCAAGCGAAATCTCTGCATAACAGCGTAAGTATCTGTTCACTTTTTTCCTTCTTTCTTTCCGTACTTTTTCTGAGACGCCAAAACGTGCCTGAAAACTCTTTCGGATTATTTTCAGACACGCTCTCGTATCAGATTCCGGCTGTGCCGGTTTTTATTTGTCCGGTCTGCGGATGGCGGAATAGATATTTTTTACATTTTTCAGCACTACATGCGTTCTTGTCGCATCGACGCCCGGAAGGCTCATCACCTGGCGGTGGATTTCTTCGAGTTCGTCGGATGAGTGACAGGAAATGCGGATAATCAAATCAAAATCTCCGGTCTGATAATAGCAGGATACGATGTACTCCAGTTTCTGGATCGCGTCTGCAAAACTGTCAAAGAACTTCGGATGCTCCAGGCTGACTTCCATCAGCGCGGTCATCTCATTTCCCGTTTTCTTTTCGTCTACAATAATGGTGTATTCTTTAATCACTCCGGTTTCTTCCATTTTGCGGATTCTCTCGATGACTGCAGAAACCGATAAATGAATCTCTTTGCTGATATTGGAAGCCGTCTCGCGGGCATTTTTCTGCAATATCTTCAGAATCTTATAATCAATGGCATCCATGTATTTTTCCTCCCATAAGAATTGACAGGGCTCTTCTTTCCAGATCTTAGCATAAAATTTCCCTGTCACTACCTTTCTATTATATCAAATTTTTCAGATAAGTCCAGTTTTTCCCAAAATATTTTATAGAAAGATTAAAATTTCTCTTTAAATTGCACAGATGCCGGTTTTTCTATTCTTCGAAGGTTTCTGCAATATCCTGCATCAGAATGCCGATCCCGAGGTGCTGCGGACATTGTTTTTCACAGCGGTAACAGTTGATGCAGTCGTCGGCGCGTTTTTCCTGACCTTCGTATTCTGCGCGGACGGCCTCGATGCCTTCGCTCTCCGTCCGGTTGTAGAGTTCGAACATCAATGGGATGTTGATTTTTACCATACACGGCATGCAGTTCTGACAGCCGGTACAGGCGACCAGAGGTTCTGCTCCATTCTCCTGCATAGGGAAGTTCCCCCTTTTTCTTTGTTTTCCGTTTTTTTATTATAGTACACTTTCCTTCCAGGAACAAGACTGATATTTACGTGCTATTCACCGGACGTTCACTCGCGCCATTTGCCCTGAATTTTCACCTTTTTCAGTATTTCAAAAATTTTTTTAATTTTTTTCAAAAAAGGGGTTGACTTTTCTCCCGCTTTCCTGTAGAATACGTTTTGTCAGTGAGGCACGGCAGTCAACAAGACAGAGAAAAAAAATCAGTGCCAATCATCTGCGGGTGTAGTTCAATGGTAGAACACCAGCCTTCCAAGCTGGATACGTGGGTTCGATTCCCATCACCCGCTTCATCCAAAAGGATGAATATGCGCGAGTGGCTCAGGGGTGGAGTACAACCTTGCCAAGGTTGGGGTCGCGGGTTCGAATCCCGTCTCGCGCTCTTTTTATTACCGAAATTTCTTCACAGGAATTTCGGTTTTTTGTTTTTCCAAAAACTTTTTTACCAAAGAAAGGAGTTCTTATGATTCAGGACATTGCTCCGCATAAATATTATGTAGATTACCAGCCTTCTGTTCCGAACGATACGGATCTTGTTTTAATTTACGGTCATCACACAATTCTGTGCAATTTCGAAGATCCCGAGATCCGCTACCCTTCCATCGCGGAAATTGCAGCTGTTTTTCCGGAGATTAAAGAAAAGGCAAAATTTCTGTTCCGCATTGATGAGACCGATTACTATGAACTGCGCCGTCCGCAGCTTCCGGAATTTGACTGCTGGAAATATGAAAATACACTGATTCTGCGCCGCGCCGTTCCGGGATGGCTCGGGTTTGCCGGCATCACCGGTTACCAGATCCACACCTGGTACACCAATCACACCTACTGCGGCCGCTGCGGAACGAAGATGCATGCGCCGGGAAATGAACGTGCGATGCAGTGCCCGTCCTGCGGCGCACTCTCCTATCCGGTCATATGCCCGAGCGTCATCGTTGCCATCACCGACGGTGACCGCCTGCTGCTCACGAAGTACGCACCTTCCCACAGCAGCCACCGCCAGTACGCCCTCGTGGCCGGCTATACCGAGGTCGGCGAGACGCTGGAACAGACGGTGCACCGCGAAGTGATGGAAGAAGTCGGATTAAAAGTCAAAAATCTGAGATACTATAAGAGTCAGCCGTGGTCCTTCAGCGGCTCGCTGCTCGCCGGATTCTACTGCGATGTGGACGGCGATCCGTCCATTACCCTCGACCGCGAGGAGCTCTCCGTCGCCGAGTGGTTTGACCGCGGTTCCCTTCCGGAGACTCCGAACCTCATCAGTCTGACCGGCGAGATGATCGAATGCTTCCGCCAGGGGAAAGAACCAAAATAGAACTTTGTGACTTAGTCACAGAACTTCCCGTTCTGCTGTGGTATTCTACAGTCACAACAGAAAAACAGTTACCGGAAATTACCCGTACAATAAAAAGGAGGACTTCTATTATGTCATTAATTCATGTTACATCCGAAAACTTCGAAAAAGCTCTGCAGGCAGCACCTGGCGTTGCCGTTGTTGATTTCTTTGCTACCTGGTGCGGACCGTGCAAAATGCTCGCCCCGGTCATCGAAGAGGCGGCTGAGGATATGCCGGAGATCCAGTTCTACAAAGTAGACGTTGACGAAGCACCGGAGCTGGCAAGATCCTTTAAAGTCATGAGCGTTCCGACCCTCGCTTTCTTCAAAAACGGTGAGCTCGTAAAGAAAAACGTCGGCGCCGTTTCCTATGAGGAGCTGGAAGAGCTGATTAACTCTGTAAAATAAACAGCGTAATATTGGAAATGCAAGAAAAAAACGTATCGGCACAAAACCGATACGTTTTTTCTTGCATTTTTTTCTGTTCTTTTCTATCATGGAAGAAACGGCTGCTGCCGCAGCTTACAAAAGAACGATCTTCTTCCGAAAGGAGTTTTATTTATGTCATCTTTTCTGGAATCCTGTTTTCAGGAGCATTATCCATTTTACCCAAAGCTTACCGCCGATGAACAGCAGACACTCGTGCTCTCTTCCGTCCTGACGACGTATCAGCGCGGCGATTTTCTCTACAGCTGTGACGATGACTGTCTCGGCGTTCTGCTTGTCCTCTCCGGCAAACTCCGCATCTTTATCCAGTCCGGCGAGCAGCGGGAAATTACCCTGTTTACCACCGGTCCCGGCGAAGTCTGCACGCTGTCCGCCTCCTGTGCGATGCAGGAAATCAGCTTTGATATTCTGATTGAGGCCGAGGAGGAGACGAAAGTTCTCATCACTCCGGCCAGCACGTTCCGCAGACTGATGAATCAGAATATTTACGTTGAAAACTACATTTATCGGGAAACAACGGAGCATTTTTCCGAAGTCATGTGGGCGATGGGCCAGCTTCTCTTTACGCGGCTTGACCAGCGCCTTGCCGGATATCTCGAGGATGAACGCATCCGCACCGGTTCCCCGGTGCTCTCCACCACGCACGAGCAGATCGCGCGGAACCTCGGCAGTGCCAGAGAGGTCGTTTCCCGCACCTTAAAGTCGTTCGAGAAAGACGGCATCGTCGCACTCTCCCGCGGCACGGTCACGATTCTCGATGTCAAAAAGCTCCGCGGCATCTGCCGGATGCGCCGATAGTTCTTCTACGCGCGCAAACATTTTCCCACAGGCTCTGCCCTGCCGCTCGAGAAAATATTTTTCAAAAGCGTTCTAACGGCACTCCATCTTAATTTCAATCTCATTTCCTTCCACGGCCACCTTCGCATAACTTCCGACGATCAGCGGCATCGCCGGATGAAGGTGTCCGATGTCGAGATCCATCACAATCGGCACGTTGTATTTTCCAAGCAGATCCGTCACGGCGCGGTACTGGTCGAGTTCCCCGAATTTCTGTCCGAACTGCAGCGGACGGCCAATCAGAAAGCCTTTCACATATTGGAGCCAGCCGGCGTGCTCCATCTGCCAGATTGCGCGGCGGATCGCAAAGACATTCAGATCGCACGCTTCCAGAAACCAGACAAAACCGTCCTCTTTATATTTTTCCACAAAATCAACCGTTCCGTCGTACTTCGTTCCAAGAATATTGACAAGACAGTCGAGGCAGCCGCCGATGAGCCGTCCCTCAAATTTGCTGTCCGCATCCGGGAAGCGGCGCAGAACGCGCGGTTCTGTAATCTGGTACGGCAGATACGGATTTTCCTCGCTTCTGCCCTTCGCATCGTCTCTTTCCCATCCCTCATAGCCACGGACGGTACGCACTTCTCCCGTCAGTACGCCAAACGCATCCGCTACGGATTTATGCCACGGCTCCATGCCGAAATCACTCGCACACGGACCGTAAACAGCCGCCGTATCGCAGAGGGTCGGCAGAAGATACGTAAAATGCGTATTGTCAGAATAGCCGAGATACCATTTCGCCGGTGCCTTTCTGATCTTTTCAAAATCCACGTAATCGAGATCCTCGCACATCAGCTCTCCGCCGCCGCAGGAAATCAGACAGTCATTCTTCTCACTGACATAATATTCCGTCAGCTCTTTTCCGCACTCCTCCGGTGCCGCGCTGATTCCGATGCCGTGCTCTGCATAGCAGTTTGGCCCAAGATCCAGCTGATATCCCATCTCTTTCCATTTTTTCTGTGCATTTGCAAACGCGGACTTGTATGGCTCTGTTGTGCATCCAAACGATGGTGCCACAAAGCCAATCGTTCCGCCCTTTTTCAGATTTTCCGGAAACCTCATGTCGCATCCTCCTTTATGATAATTCTTCTGCTTCCAGATTTTTATACTGCGTCAGCGCATCCCCGAAGATCAGCTCTCCGTCGTTCTGCGCAAAGTACAGCTCCTCTTCTTTTTCCAGTTTTGCCTTTCCGTTCGTCCCCTCGGTAATCTCCGCGCAGAGACGGTCCACCTCCGTTTTCGGAACGAGAACGCGGATTTTCACCTGATCGGTGTACTCGGATTCCAGAATCGGAATCCCCCGCTGGCCGAGCAGATACTGGATTTTACCGATGCCGTTGTAATCCGTCTCAATCAACAGCCGCACGCCGCAGATCTCGTCAATCAGAACACTGTTTGCCAGCCCCTCCTGCACCGCCTGCGAGTACGCGCGCACCAGGCCGCCCGTTCCCAGCAGTGTGCCGCCGAAATACCGTGTCACCACAACAAGCACATTGCGGAGGCCCGCTCCCTGTACCACATCGAGCATCGGCCGTCCTGCCGTGCCGGAAGGCTCTCCGTCGTCGCTGCAGCGCACCGTCTCCTGATTTTCTCCAATAATATACACAAAACAGTTATGCCGCGCATCCCAGTATTTTTTCCGCAGAGCTTCCAGGCAGGAAAGTGCCTCCTCCTCAGATTCCACCAGACGCACCGTCGCAATAAAACGTGATTTCTTCTCCACGATTTCCCCGGTTCCACCCCGGTAAACCGTCCGAAACTGATCGATCATATTTTTGTACTCCTTCACCAAATATGTTTTTATTCTATCATATCACCTCCGAAAAATCAGCATTCTTTTTACGAAATACTTTTATTCCAGCCCTTTGTTTGGTATAATAAAAATAAGTATACCCTGCTTTTTGCAGGGCAGGAACACCATTGATTACTGAACTGAATCAGTTTTGCAGGAACATAAGGAGGATTTTCTATATGCACTTTGGAAAAAGTCATCTGGAAGACAAACGTGAAGATCTGCGGTCCCATTACGGAAAGATTGAAAAGACGGCCGGCGTGACGGCGCTGCGCATCGCGTTCTGTCTTCTTCTTGTCGTTCTCGTCTGCGGTGCCGGGCTTGTGATCGGCGCTGTCCGCGGCGTGATTGACAGTGCCCCTGATATCTCGGAGGCAAATATCATGCCGCTCGGCAACGCGTCGTTTATCTACGATGCTGACGGCAACCAGGTACAGAAGCTGACCGGGGCGCAGGGAAACCGTGTCTCGATCTCGATTGAGGAGATTCCGCTCGACATGCAGCACGCGATCGTCGCGGTTGAGGATGCCCGTTTTTACGAACACAACGGCATCGACCCGAGCGGTATCATCCGTGCCTTCGTTGTCGGTGTCAGCCACGGCTTTCATTTTACCGAGGGTGCCAGCACGATCACACAGCAGCTCCTAAAAAACAATGTTTTCACCGACTGGATGGAAGAGACGCGGATGCAGAGCTTCAAGCGGAAAATCCAGGAACAGTACCTGGCGCTGAAGCTGGAAAAAACACTGACCGCAGAGGGTGAAAATGCCAAAGACGTTATTCTGGAAAATTATCTGAATACGATCAACTTAGGTTCCGGCTGCTACGGTGTCCAGACGGCAGCGCAGACGTATTTCGGAAAGGATGCAAAGGATCTGACGCTCTCTGAATGCGCCGTTCTTGCCGCAATTCCAAAGGCGCCGACGGCATATAATCCGAAAAACCACCCGGAGAAAAACCAGCAGCGCCGCGACAAGATCCTGAACAATATGAAAGAGCAGGGCTACATCACCGAAGAAGAATACACCATTGCCATGAACGACAACGTTTACGACCGCATCGCCATGCACACGCAGTCCCAGGCGGAGAGCGCGCCGTACTCCTACTTTATCGATGAAGTCATCACCAACCTGATCAACGATCTGATGGTACAGAAAGGCTACACCGAAGTGCAGGCAAAGAACGTTGTCTACAGCGGCGGCCTCAAAATCTATACCACACAGGATTCCTACATGCAGTCAATCCTCGATACGGAATTCCAGAATCCGGAGAACTTCCCGGCGAACACGCAGATCGGTCTCGACTGGGCGCTCACCGTAGATCAGGCAGACGGCGAGGTACAGAACTACAGCAAAGAGATGCTGCAGCTCTACTTCCGCAACAGCGATCCGAATTTCGATCTGCTCTTTGACTCCCAGGAGGAGGCACAGAGCTATATCGACCAGTATAAAGCCGCTATCATGCAGGAGGGCGATACGATTGTTGCCGAGCGCAGCAGCTTCACCCCGCAGCCGCAGGCGTGCATGACCGTTATGGATCAGCGCACCGGCTACGTGAAAGCCATCGTCGGCGGACGCGGCGAAAAAACAGCAAGTCTTACCTTCAACCGCGCAACCGATAATTATTCCCAGCCGGGTTCCACGTTCAAGATTCTTTCCGCGTACGGACCGGCGCTCGACCTTGGAAAGATTACACTCGCTACGGTAATTAAGGATGAGCCGTTCAACTACAGCGACGGCACACCGCTGCAGAACTCGGATCTTACCTATCATGGTGATGTTACCGTCCGCCAGGCGATCATCAATTCCATCAATATCCCGGCCGTCAAGGTACTGACCGAAATTACGCCGAAGGTCGGCTTTGATTATCTGAAGAAGCTTGGTTTTTCCAAACTCTCCGAGGAATACGATGTGATCCAGCCGCTGGCTCTCGGCGGTATCACCTACGGTGTCAGTGATCTCGAACTGACGGCAGCCTACGCGGCAATCGCAGACGGCGGCCAGTACCGCAGGCCGGTGTTCTACACAAAGGTTACCGACAGCAAGGGAAATATTTTAATTGACAACACAGAAAACAAGGCAACGCAGGTCTTCAAGGCAAGCACTGCCTCCCTCCTCACCAATGCCATGGAGGATGTTCTGGAAAAAGGTACCGGTGTTGCCGCCCGCCTCGACAATATGCACGCAGCCGGAAAAACCGGTACGACGAACGAGGCCAAGGATCTTGTTTTTGCAGGCTTTACGCCGTATTATACCGCTGCCATCTGGGCAACGTATGACACGCACGCGGAGTTTCCGGAGAGCGACCGTGAATTCCACAAACGTCTCTGGGCAAAGGTTATGAACGAAATCCACGAAGGCCTTGCCGATATGGATTTCGAGACTTCCGCAACCGTACAGGAGGCAACGATCTGTACGAAGACCGGCCTGCTCGCCCGCTCAAGCTGCCCGTCCATCACCGAATACTTTGCGGTATCCGATCTGCCGACCGAGCGCTGCAAGGGCCACTACACCGCGCCGGCCTCAACACCGACGCCGACCAGAACCCCTTCCGCAGCATCAACTCCACAGACAACCCCGACACCGACGGAGGCACCGCAGGAAACTCCGGCTCCGACCGAAACACCTGCCGATCCGCCTTCTGATACACCGGAGACTCCTGACACACCGGATACTCCTGATGCACCGTCAGAACCAGATACCCCGGCGGAGATATCGGAAGTACAGCCGCAGTCCGAAGAGAGCGGCTCTTCCGAATAACTTTTTCAGTCAGTCTATGCACAAAAAACCGGCCCTCTGGCATATGCCAGCAGGACCGGTTTTTCTATACTTCTTTTTCCATCTGAATCAATTAGTCAATCAGCATTTTTGCTGCGCCGTAGATACCAGCATCGTTTCCAAGGGAAGCGAGTACGATCGGGGTATCTTTGCATGCGATGAATGCTGCTTCACGGTAGTATTTAGCTACGCCGTCGATCAGGATCTGGCCTGCTTTGGATACACCGCCGCCAACTACGATAACTTCCGGGTCAACAACGCATGCGAATACTGCAAGTGCTCTTCCGAGGTACTCGGAGAACTCCTGAATGATTGCTTCTGCTGCTGCATCGCCTTCTTTTAATGCATCAAAGACAGCTTTTGCACTGATGGACTCTCCTCTTTCTCTTAAAGAAGACGGAGTATCATGGGATGCCAGATATTTCTTTGCCAGACGAACGATACCGGTTGCAGATGTCATCTGCTCGAGGCATCCGTGGTTTCCGCAGTTGCAGACCGCTTCTTCTTCCGGATCAACACATGCATGACCAACCTCGCCGCCTGCGCCGTGAGCACCTGCTACAATCTTGCCGTCCACGATGATTCCGCCGCCGACACCGGTTCCAAGGGTAACCATAACCAGGTTCTTGCTTCCCTTTCCGCCGCCTGCCCACATCTCACCGAGAGCTGCTGCGTTTGCGTCGTTTGCTGCTTTTACTGCCATTCCGTCGAGTTCGTCGGAAAGCTCTTTTACGATATTTTTATATCCCCAGTTCAGGTTGACTGCGATGGAAAGCTCACCTTTGTCATTAACCGGGCCAGGTACGTCGATGCCGACACCAGCAACATCATCTGCTGCGATGCTCTTCTCACCCATTTTTGCTTTTACGCTTTTTGCGATATCCGGCAGAATTTCGCTTCCGCCGTTCTCTGTGCGGGTCGGGATTTCCCATTTGTCCAGCAGAGTTCCGTCTGTCTGGAACAGTCCACATTTTACAGAAGTACCCCCAACATCGATTCCAAATACATAGTTTGCCATTTTTTTTACTTCTCCTCTCTTTTTTTCACTAAATTAGCCTGTACACGGCGGTACAGCTCCTGTGCGGCATTGTAGCCCATCTTCTTCTGTCTGTGGTTGACAGCAGCGGTTTCTACGATGATCGCCAGGTTACGGCCCGGACGGATCGGAAGGGAATGGCAGACAACCTTGTTTCCAAGGAACTCAATATACTCTTCTTCCAGGCCCAGACGGTCGTATTCTTTCTCTTTGTCCCACTCCTCGAGCTTGATGACAAGATCGATGGACTGGGTATCTTTTACGCTCTCGACACCAAACAGTGTCTTGACGTCGATGATACCGATACCGCGCAGCTCGATAAAGTGACGCGTGATATCCGGTGCCGTTCCGACCAGCGTAATGTCGCTGACACGGCTGATTTCAACCACATCATCGCTGACGAGACGATGGCCTCGTTTGATCAGCTCCAGTGCAGCCTCGCTCTTTCCGATTCCGCTCTCGCCCATGATCAGAACGCCCTCGCCGAATACATCGACCAGCACGCCGTGGATGGAGATCATCGGGGCAAGCTGGACATTCAGCCAACGGATGATTTCAGCCATGAAAACGGAAGTCGATTTGTCTACCGCAAAGGCCGGTACCTGGTAACGATTGCACAGCTCCAGAATTTCCGGTCCCGGAATCATCTTCGTGGTGAAAATGACACATGGGATCTTGCGGCTTACAAACTCTTCAAACGCGCGGACGCGCTCGCTCTCTTCAAGATGCTGCAGATACGTGAACTCTACATAACCGATGATCTGCACACGCTCATTGGCAAAATGCTCATAGTAGCCGGTCAGCTGCAGTGCAGGACGGTTGATATCCGGTGTGGCAATGACAAGATCTGTCATATCAACCTCTGGTGTCAGGTTGCGGAGATCCATTTCCTCCACCATTTTGGTCATTTCAATTTCTTTCATTTTCCTGTCCTCCGACTTCATTCGACGTCTTTTTAAATCCGTCTCTTCTATGATTTTAGCACAATAAAGCATCACGGGCAACCTGGAATTTTAACTATTTTGACGAATCCTCATTTTCCTCCTGTGCAGGTGCGTGAAAGAATGTGTAAACCTGCTCCGCCGCCTTTTTGTTCATGCCCGGAAGTCCGGAAAGTTCTTCCACGGTTGCCGCCTTGATATCATCAATTCCCTGAAAATGGCGCATCAGCTCTTTCCGTCTTGTCGGTCCGATGCCCGGGATGTCGTCGAGAATCGAGTGGACCTGTCCCTTGCTCCGCAGCAGGCGGTGGTATTCGATTGCAAAGCGGTGCGCCTCGTCCTGCACGCGTGTGATCAGTTTGAAGCCCTCGCTGTTCCGGTCGATCGGGATTTCCACGTTTCGGAAATACAGGCCCCTCGTGCGGTGCCTGTCGTCCTTTACCATACCGCAGACCGGAATCGCAAGATCCATTTCTTCAAGCACCTCAAGCGCAATGTTGACCTGGCCGCGTCCGCCGTCCATCATGATCAGGTCCGGCAGCCGCTCGAAACCGCTGTCCTCCTGGATGCCGCGCAGAAAACGGCGGCTTAAGACCTCTTTCATACTGGCGTAATCGTTCGGTCCCTCGACGGATTTGATCTTGAATTTTCGGTAATCGGCGCGCTTTGGCTTTCCTTTCTCGTAGACGATCATCGAGCCGACCGACTGGAAACCGCTGATATTGGAGATATCGTACGCCTCGATGCGGTCGATGGACGGCAGGTTCAGCCATCTGGCGATCTCTTTTACGGCGCCGATCGTCCGTCCCTCTTCCCGCTTGATCCGCTCGCGGTCCTGGTCGAGAACAATCTGCGCGTTCCGCTCCGCCAGTTCCACCATCTTTTCCTTGCTGCCCTTTTTCGGCACACGGATGCGGACCTTCTGGCCGCGCTTGCTGCTTAAATACTCTTCCATCAGCTCCTGCTCGGCAATCTCCTCGGAAATCATGATTTCCCGCGGGATGAACGGCGTGCCGGAGTAGAACTGTTTCATAAATGTGAGCAGCACCTCGTTTTTCTGCTCCTCCTCGCCGATCCGCAGATAATAATGCTCCCGCCCGATCAGCTTTCCATTCCGGATAAAGAAGACCTGCGCCACCGCATCCTCTTTGTCCATCGCAAGCGCAATGACATCCTTGTCCTCGCCGTCACTGTTCGTAATCTTCTGCCGCTCGCCGATCCTGCGCACGCTGTCGATCAGATCACGGTACTCCGCCGCCTGCTCGAACCGCATATCCTCAGCCGCCTCCGTCATTTTTCCAGTCAGCTCCTTGATGATGTCATTGTAATTTCCATTCAGGAAACTGATCGCCTTTTTGATCTGCTCGCCGTACTCTTCTTTGGAAATGTATCCCTGGCACGGCGCCTTGCACTGGTGGATGTGATAGTAAAGACACGGGCGGTCCTTACCGATCTCCTTTGGCAGGCTCTTATTGCAGGAACGGATATCGTACAGCTTCCGCAGCAGTTCGATCGTATCTTTCACAGCTCCGGCGCTCGTGTACGGGCCGAAATATTTCGCCTTGTCCTTCTTCATCTGATGGGAAAACAGAATGCGTGGAAAATCCTCGTTCACGGTCACCTTAATGTACGGGTACGCCTTGTCATCTTTCAGCATCGTATTGTATTTCGGACGGTGCTCTTTGATAAGGTTGCACTCCAGCACGAGCGCCTCCAGTTCGGAATCCGTCACAATATACTCAAAGCGGGCGATATGCGTGACCATCCGCTCAATCTTCGGCCCTTTGTTGCGGCTCGTCTGGAAATACTGGCGGACACGGTTTTTCAGCGAAATCGCCTTTCCCACGTAGATAATTGTGTCGTCCGCGTCGTGCATCAGATAGACGCCGGGTTTTCCCGGCAGTTTTTTCAGTTCTTCCTGGATATCAAATGCCATATAAACCTCCATTCTTCCCAAACACGCTCTGGCAGAAAATAGCAGAAACGCCCGACGGTCAGAGATCTTCTTCTCTGCTCCCGCCGGGCCTTTTCGATGTCATACATGTTTTAAAAGATCCCTGGGATCTTTTTCTTCTTTATGCCTCCGGGTTTACGGTAACAGCTTCCTCTAAAAGTGCTGTATTTTCTGCGGTTTCCGGATTTTCTCCTGCTTCTTTCCGTTTTTCAAGAACCCGATGGAAGATATCCATAAATTCCTTTCCGGTGATTGTCTCTTTCTGAATCAGATATGCTGCGATTTCATCCATCGCATCACGGTTTGCCGCCAACAGCTCTTTCGCCTGCTCATACGATTCTTTCAGGATCTTCATGACCTCGTGGTCAATTTCCGTTGCTGTGGCATCACCGCAGTTTAAAACCATTCTTCCGTCAAGATACTGGTTCTGCTGGGTTGCAAGACCGATCAGTCCGAATTTTTCTGACATACCATACTGCGTAATCATTGCCCGGACAAGCTTCGTCGCTTTTTCGATATCATTCGAAGCTCCCGTTGTCACATTTCCGAATACGATCTCCTCTGCCGCCCGTCCGCCAAGGCACTCGACAATCATTGCCTCGAGTTCGCTCTTTGTGTTGAGGTATTTCTCCTCCTCCGGCACCTGCATCACGTAGCCGAGCGCACCCATCGTACGCGGCACAATCGTGATTTTCTGTACCGGCTCGGAATCCTTCTGTAATGCGGTAACAAGTGCGTGACCCACTTCGTGGTAGGAAACGATCTTTCGCTCTTCCTGGCTTAAAATACGGTCTTTCTTCTCTTTTCCAACAAGGACAACCTCAACTGCCTCGAGAAGATCCTTCTGGGAAACAGCTTTTCTTCCGTTCTTGACGGCGAGAATCGCTGCCTCGTTGATCATATTTGCAAGATCAGAACCAACGGCTCCCGATGTAGCGAGCGCGATGCCGTCGAGGTCAACCGTCTCATCGAGCGATACGTTCTTGGCGTGTACTTTCAGGATTTCCACACGGCCTTTCAGATCCGGTCTTTCTACGATAATCCGGCGGTCAAAACGGCCTGGACGCAGCAGCGCCGGGTCAAGAACCTCCGGGCGGTTTGTGGCCGCAAGGATCAGAATACCCTTGGAGCTGTCGAATCCGTCCATCTCGGCGAGGAGCTGGTTTAACGTCTGCTCCCGCTCGTCGTTGCTGTTGTAGCTGTTGTCACGGCTCTTTCCGATCGCATCGATCTCATCGATAAAGATGATGCACGGTGCGTTTTTCTTTGCTTCCTCAAACAGGTCACGCACACGCGATGCACCGACACCGACGAACATCTCGACAAATTCCGAAGCGGACATCGAGAAAAACGGTACGTGCGCCTCACCGGCTACGGCTTTGGCAAGCAGTGTTTTTCCGGTTCCAGGAGGGCCTACAAGAAGCGCTCCTTTCGGAAGTTTTGCACCGATTGTCGTGTATTTTCCAGGGTTATGCAGGAAATCCACAACCTCCTGGAGCGATTCTTTTGCCTCGTCCTGTCCCGCAACATCGCGGAATGTCACGCCGGTTTCTTTCTGTACGTAGGCCTTTGCTCTGCTCTTTCCTACGCCCATGACTCCGCCGCCTTTGTTCATGCTGCGCATCACCCATACCATGACAGCGACAAGCATCACAACCGGCAGAATGACTGTCAGCAATGTGTAAATGATCGTTCCGGTAGAATCCGGCGGATCTTTGTGGTACGTAATGCCTTTCGCCTGTAACAGATCGACCAGCTCCTGCTCATCTCCCATCATCGTTACCTGATAGGTGATTCCCTCCGTTTTCTGGTCTTTCGGCGTTACGGTCAGTGTTCCCGATTTCAAGACAACTTCCTGCACTTCGTCGTTGTTTACCATGTCCAGGAATTTGCTATAGTCAAGATCCTCGGAAGTAATTCCCCCAAGGGCATTGTTCAGAAGTCCCATCACCATCAGGCTGACGAGGAGGCAGATCAGGATAATGAGTATCGTCTGTCTGTTTTTCGGTCCTCCCCCGGAGCCGTTTTCTGGTTCCCGGTTCTGATTTTTTCTATCGTCCATGCTTTTCCTCCTTGTATGTCAAACCGCCCCTCTTTTTTTACGGACACTTTAACTCTTACATTATATCGGATTCCCTCTTAATTAGCAAGCCGGACTTTGTGAAAAAAGACTGAATTATCTATACAAAAACGGCCCGCCGACACTCTTTCAAGTATCGGCGGGCCGCCAGATAACACTCACATTACATTAGTCGTTATATCCGTTCGGATTCTTCTGCTGCCAGTTCCAGGAATCGGCACACATTTCCTCAATGCCGTACTCAGCCTCCCAGCCAAGCTCCTCTTTTGCTTTGTCGCATTTGGAGTAGCAGGTTGCGATATCACCGTCACGGCGCGGTTTGATTTCGTATTTCAGCGGATGGCCGCATGCTTTCTCGAATGCGTGGATCACATCGAGTACGCTGTAGCCTTTGCCGGTTCCGAGGTTGTAAATGGAAACGCCCTCGTTGTCAGCCAGTTTCTGGATGGCTTTTACATGGCCGCGTGCCAGGTCAACAACATGGATGTAATCGCGGACACCAGTTCCGTCCGGAGTATCGTAGTCATCACCGAAAACGCCGATGCACTCGAGTTTTCCGATGGCAACCTGTGCGACATACGGAAGCAGGTTGTTCGGGATGCCCTTCGGATCCTCTCCGATAAGGCCGCTCTTATGCGCTCCGATCGGGTTGAAGTAACGAAGCAGGATAACATTCCATTCCGGATCTGCGGTGTGGATGTCGGTCAGAACCTGCTCGAGCATGCTTTTTGTCCAGCCGTATGGGTTGGTCGGGGTTCCCTTCGGGCACTCCTCGGTGATCGGAATCTGTGCCGGATTGCCGTATACGGTTGCAGAAGAACTGAAGATGATGTTCTTTACGCCGTGGTTTCTCATCTCATCGCAGAGAATCAGGGTTCCGGTCATGTTGTTGTGATAATATTCAATCGGTTTATGTACGGACTCGCCGACTGCTTTTAAGCCTGCGAAATGGATGACAGCGTCGATTTTCTCGTTGTCGAAAATTTTCTTTACGCCTTCGCGGTCCAGCATATCGGTTTTGTAGAAGGTTACTTTCTTTCCGGTAATCTGTTCTACACGCTCGATGGCTTTCTCACTTGCATTGTAAAGGTTGTCCATGACAACAACGTCATAGCCTGCGTTCAGCAGTTCCACACAGGTGTGGCTTCCAATATAGCCTGCACCGCCAGTAACTAAGATTTTCATTTTGGTATCCTCCATGTTTTCCTTCGCTGCTGCTTTTTTGCCGCAGCGGGTTAATTGAAGCATTCAGTTTATTCTACAACGTTTCCATGAATTTTGCAAATGCACTTCTGCCTTCCTCGGTGCACTTGTAAACGCCGGCATCCTCGAGTACGCCGACAAAGACTTTTCCGACTTCCTCTTTCAGGATATCCATCACATTTTCGCTGTTCAGCTCCGGATGGCGCGGCAGGAATTCGTCTACCCAGTCGGCATGTTTCTCCAGCTCTGCGACAGCGCGGACATCTTTTCCCTCTACGAGGCATTTGGAAAGCTCTTCCAGCTCATCTTTTAAACGCGCCGGCAGAATCGCAAGTCCCATAACCTCAATAAGGCCGATGTTCTCTTTTTTGATGTGATGATACTGTGCATGCGGATGGTAAACACCGAGCGGGCATTCGTCCGTCGTGATGTTGTTGCGCAGCGCCAGATCGAGTTCGAACGTATCGCCCACTTTTCTTGCGATCGGGGTGATCGTATTGTGCGGCTCTCCGTCGGTCTCAGCAAACACGAACGCATCCTTGTCCGTGTAGCCTCTCCAGCAGTTCAGGATATGCTCTGCCAGATCAATCAGCCGTTTCTCATCTTTGTGACGGATCCGGATGACGGACAGCGGCCATTTGACGATGCCGGTTTCCACATCCTCGTATCCTTTGATGGTAAAATGGCGCTCGATCGGCGCTTTTGCCATTGCGAAGGTATAGTGGCCGCCCTGGTAATGATCGTGGCTTAAAATAGAGCCTCCGACGATCGGCAGATCCGCATTGGAACCGATGAAGTAGTGTGGGAACAGTTTGATAAAGTCAAACAGCTTCACAAACGTCGCACGCTCGATCTTCATCGGGTTATGCTGGAAATTGAACACGATGCAGTGCTCGTTGTAATACACATACGGCGAGTACTGGAAGCCCCACTCCGTCTGATTGATCGTCAGCGGAATGATGCGGTGGTTCTGGCGAGCCGGGTGGTTGACGCGTCCCGCATAGCCCACATTCTCCTTGCAGAGCAGGCATTTCGGATAACCGCTCTGTTTTGCCAGTTTGGCAGCCGCAATCGCCTTCGGGTCCTTCTCCGGTTTGGAGAGGTTGATTGAGATATCGATATCGCCGTAGACACTCGGTACGCTCCAGCGGATATCCTTTGCGATGCGGTATCTGCGGATGTAGTTGGAATCCTGGCTCAGTTTGTAGAAGTAATCGGTTGCCTCCTGCGGGCTCTTCGCATAGAGTTCTTCAAACTTCTTTACCACCTCACCCGGACGCGGCATCAGGCAGTCCATCAGTTTCGTGTCGAACAGATCACGGTAAACGACGCTGTTGTGCTCGAGAAGACCGCGCTTAGCTGCATCATCAAGCAGTTCATTTAAAGTCTCTTCCAGATCCGGGTTCTCCGGAATCTGCTCCGGCTCTTCGTAATCGGAAATCTGCATGACTTCCAGAATCCGGTTTGTCGCATAGATTTTATCCAGTCCCGAAACAAGACCGGCATTTTCTCCATATTTTACCAGTTTTGCAATACTCTCGTTGATCACTGTAGCTTCCTCCCTGCTGCCGATCCGGCTTTTTTGTTTCTTATTTTAATACGCCTGCGCCGTCTCCGATGTCTACGACATAGAAGTCTGCGGCATAACCGATTTTTTCTTTGTAAGCTGCGCCTACTTTTGCGATGAAGTTGTCAATATCTTCTGTCTTTACGATGCTGACGGTGCATCCGCCGAAGCCTGCGCCTGTCATACGGGATCCGATGACACCCGGGCAGTTCCATGCTTCTTCCACAAGAGTATCCAGCTCGATGCCGGTTACCTCATAGTCATCACGCAGAGAAACGTGGGATGCGTTCATCAGCTCGCCGAATTTTGCGATGTCGTTTGCCTTTAAAGCTGCAACGGCCTGAACGGTTCTCTGGTTCTCGTAAACGGCATGTTTTGCACGTTTCTGGCGGACCGGATCTTTGATGGCATCTTTCACTGCCTCAAACTCTTCCTCTGTCAGCTCGCCAAGGCTCTTGATGTCTTTGACTTTCTGAATCTCAGCCAGAGCAGTCTCGCACTCGCTGCGGCGCTCGTTGTATTTGGAGTCGCCAAGACCGCGTTTCTTGTTGCTGCAGGAGATGACAATTCTTGCGCCTTCCAGTTTAACCGGTGCGTATTCATATTTCAGATCGCTGGTGTCAAGGAAGATCGCACAGTCCTTTTTGCCCATGGCGATCGCAAACTGATCCATGATACCGCAGTTGACGCCGTTGTAGTTGTTCTCGGAGAACTGGCCGTACAGAGCGATGTCGATCATGGAGATGGTGTCGTATCCGAACATGTCACGCAGCATTACGCCGGTTACCGTCTCAACGGATGCGGAAGAGGAAAGGCCGGATCCATTCGGAATGTTTCCGTAGAGCACGATATCGAATCCCTGCTCTACCGGGAAGCCCTTCTGGCCGAATGCCCACATCATTCCCTTCGGATATGCGGTCCAGTTGCCTTCTTTTCCCATCAGGAATTCGTCGAGGGAAGATTCTACCACGCCGAGTTTCTCAAAGTTCATGGAGTAAAAACGAAGTTTTCTGTCGTCACGTTTTCTTGCTGCCATGTAAGTTCCGATGGTCAGTGCGCATGGAAATACGTGGCCTCCGTTGTAATCGGTGTGCTCACCGATCAGGTTCACACGTCCAGGTGCGAAGTAGGTGCGGATGTCGCCCTCTCCCCCGAACAGTTTTGCAAAACAATCCAGTACCTGCTGTTTCATTTTGTTGTCTCCTTTTCTTTTTGGTGTGTTGTTTTCGTGGTTTCGTTTTGTGTGTTGTGTGTGTATTGTGTGTTTGTGTGTTTTTTCTTATCTTCTTAAGTATCATTATAGTGAGCCGTACGCCCATCTGCAACAACAATATTGGGGCAAACGATAATTATATTGAGGTGATCTTCGATTTTTTCTTGTTTTTTTTCCCTTTTTGCCGCATACTTTACTTATCGTATGATTTTTAACGGATTTTATGGATTGGAGGTACGTTTCATGCAGATCCGCATGGATAAAGAAAACCGTGAGCTGAAGGCCCACGGCAGCTATGAATTTCCTGTCAACATCAGTTACGAACAGCTCTCCCGCTACGAGCGCGGCTCCTTTTCCTGGCACTGGCACCCGGAAATTGAGCTGACGTTTGTCCTCTCGGGGCAGATCGGATATCAGGTCAACGGCAAATCGTATGTCTTAAAAGAAGGGGACGGCATTTTCTGCAACACGAATGCGCTTCACAGCGGCCACATGATCGACGGGATGGACTGCGTCTATATTTCAACCACGTTCGCCCCGCGCTTTCTCTATGGTTTTTCAAACAGTGTGATCCAGACGCGCTACGTTGAACCGGTGCTGACGGATATGCAGCTCGCCTCCATCGTCTTTTCGCCGGAGATCGACTGGCAGAACCAGGTACTTGCCTGTATGCACCGCATCTACGACCTCTCGCTTTCGCAGCCGTCCGCGTTTGAGATGGAAATCCAGGAGCTTCTGCTGTCGATCTGGATTGAGATTTACCGCCACGCATCGTTTTCCGGTGAATCCCAGAACACGGCGGCAGCGCGTGATGTTGAGCGGCTCCGCATTCTGCTCGACTACATCCACCGCCACTATATGGAGCATCTGACGCTCGAGGATCTCGCCGCGCAGATCCACATCTGCCGCAGTGAGTGCTGCCGTTTCTTCAAAAAATGCATGAACGAGTCGCTGTTTGACTACCTGCTCGACTACCGCATTGAAAAAAGCCTGCCGCTCCTTCTCGAGCGCCAGGCCAGTATCACTTCCGTAGCGGAACAGACCGGATTTTCCAGTCCTGCCTATTTTTCTAAAATTTTCCGGCAGCAGATGGGCTGCTCGCCGAGCGAATACCGGAACCGCGCGGATCACACGTAACGTTCAGCGCCGTACCGGGATTTCATTTCCTGTTGCCCGGCTTTTGATCCGCTCTCACAATCCACCCTCTCCCAAAACGAATGGATTACCTCCGGGAGGCTGCTGCGCTGCACAATCCGGCAGTCCTCCCACTCTCTTGGGAACAGCTCGCGGTACTCCCGGTTTCGGAACCGCTCGTCGAGTAGCAGAATCACACCCGTGTCCTCCGTCGTGCGGATCACGCGCCCTGCCGCCTGCAATACTTTATTCATGCCCGGATAGCGGTACGCGTAGTCGAAACCGTTCTCTCCGCTGCGGTCGAAATATTGCTTTAAAAGTTCTCTCTCCGGCCCCACCTGCGGGATTCCGGCTCCCACAACGGCCGCGCCGATCAGCTTTTCGCCGTCCAGATCAATTCCTTCCGAGAAAATGCCGCCCATGATACAGAATCCCACCAGCGTTTTCTCGTTGTCTTTCGCAAACGCTTCCAGAAACTCTTCTCTCTCCTGCTCCCGCATCGCCGACTCCTGGATCAGGCAGGTCACGTTTTCATCCGCATACAGTTCCTCATAGACCGCATAGACATCCTGCATCAGGCGGTATGACGGGAAGAACGCCATATAGTTGCCCTTCCGGCTCTGGATCATCTCGTTCAGGTAGGCTGCGATCTTCTCAAACTCTGCTCGGTTTCTCCTCTGATACTTCGTGCTGACCTCGCTTCCGATCGCCAGACACCGCTTCGTGGGATCAAACGGAGACTCCACGTAAATCGCGTAATCGTCCGTGTTCGTGCTGAACATCTTCTTATAATACTGCACCGGCAGCAGCGTCGCGGAAAAGAAGACGGCCGACCGCCCCTGGTTGATGCACCGCTGCAGATTCTCCGCCGGATTGACGCAGAACAGGCGCAGTGCAAAATCGCCGTTATCGAGATAGCTTGTGTAGATCAGATAATTTTCATCGACTAAATTGTAAATCTCTGAAAAATTCCGCAGGTTAAAGTAAAATTCCAGAACCTGTTTCCGGATTTCGCTCGTCTTGTGTGCTTCCAGCCAGCCCGCCAGCTCTTCCAGCAGCTGATTGACCATCAGAAGAAACGTCGATACGCTTTCCAGCTCCGTGCAGGAATCGCACTCTCTTTTGTAGACCAGCATCTGATGATTGCAGCGGTTCAGCGCCTTCTCGAGCTTTTTGCCCGGCGCATACGGGCGGAGAAGCTGGCGGACCTTTAAAATCTCCTCTTTAACGAGCGTGGCACTGAACATATCGCGGCCCCGTTCAACCAGGTTGTGCGCCTCGTCGATCAGAAAGATGTAGCCGCCCTTCGTTCCTTCTGCAAAAAAGCGTTTTAATTTCGAGGTCGGATCAAATGCATAGTTGTAATCACAGATCACGCCGTCCACCCACGAAGCCACGTCAAACTGGAGCTCGTGCGGGCAGACATTCCATTTTTCCGCCTGGCGCAGGACTTCCTCTCTGGTGTAGGAATCGCATTCCGTCAGCATCTCGTACACCGCCGCATTGATCCGGTCAAAGTGGCCTTTCGCACGCGGGCAGTGGATCGGATCGCACTCCGGCTCGTCGAGGACGCACATTTTTTCTTTCGCCGTCAGGGTGATCGCTTTGAACTGCAGTCCTTTCTCTTTTAGAATCGAGACCGCCTCCTCCGCCACGGTGCGGGTGATGGTTTTCGCCGTCAGATAGAAGAGGCGGTCACCGCAGCCCTCTCCGATCGCGCGGATCGCCGGAAAGACCGTGGACATTGTTTTTCCGATGCCGGTCGGCGCCTGGACGAAGAGTTCTTTTTTCCGCAGAATCGTGCGGTAGACACCGCTCACCAGTTCCCGCTGGCCTTTCCGGTATGGGAAGGGGAATTCGAGATGCTGCATCGAGGCATCTCGCGCTTTCTGCCACTGGTACTGAAATTCCGCCCAGATAAAATAGGCATCGAGAAGCTCATCGAACCACTGCTCCAGCTCCGGTAGCTTGTACGTCTGCAGAAAATGGCGGATGCGCCAGTTGGAGTGCTCCGGCTTTACCTCTTCTTTGGTGAGCGGGCGCAGAAGGCCTTCCTCCTCGGAGGAGAGCAGGGTGTACGTCATCAGCACGCCCATCTCCTCTTTGCGGTTCTGGAGGCCGTAGATGCAGGCGTAGCATTTTGCCTGTGCCAGATGCACCGGGACTGGCTCTTCCATCGCTTCGAGGTCGCGGTACGTTCCCTTGATCTCCTCGATCACGGTCGTTGTTCCGTCCTCGTACATGCCGTCCGCTCTTCCCTCGACGCGCAGGGTGAAATGCTCATATTCTTTTTCATGCACCAGCGGAACCTCCGCACGGTAATCGACACCCCGTTTTTTCTGGATCTGCTGATGCACCCGCGTTCCCGCCTGCATCGCATCGCGCTCGCCAAAACCACCCGACGAGTTGTCCAGATCTCCGCTGCGCAGAATAAACTCCACCAGATTCCGCACGGAAATCCGGATCTCCTTCTTTTTCTCTTCCACTTGCCCGCTCCTCTTCTAACCAGACTATTCAGAGCCCCATCTCGATTCCGCTGCGCTGCATCTCGATGTGGCTTCTCGCCATATGAAATTCCAGAAAAGAACGCTCATTCATGCAAGCATGATTCGTGTCCTTTTCTGGAATTTCGCATGACTCTGAATAGTTATCATTATACAGAAAAAAGGAGACTGCCGCAACAGTCTCCTTTTTTCTCTCTGAAGTTATGTGTCTCGTGTGATTAGTTTTTCTTCAGAAAGTCCCCTGCGCAAATTCTGTCTCATCTCTCGCTGGCGGCGCAGGCTGAATTGTTTTTTCGTTTCCCTTAATAAAATTTATGCTACAGCAAATTTCTGCAGGGTTTTATTGAATGCCGGGCTGTCACCATAACAGTGTACGGTGAGATCACGGTTCAGATCCATGCTGAGGATGCCAAGAATGGATTTTGCATCAATAATAACACGGTTGTAAAAAATGTCAATATCAAAATCACATTTCGAAGCTGCTTTTACAAACTCCTCTACTTCCTCAGTTCCACTGAGTCTTACTACGCACTTTGACATACGATTCACCTCTTTCTTAATCAATAGCTGTTTGTTTTCCTATCGTTGAGGTAGATTATGCACTTTTTCTCTTTAAATGTCAATATTGAATTTATTTCCTTGTTTTTGCCATATTATGCATGTTTTTTATGCAAGTTTTTCTCATTAACCCTTCATATTTGTTGCTTTTTGTCTCATTTGTGCAGTCATGTGTAACCGGTTACACAAAATCCGTTTAAAATAAAATAGTTTTTTCCAAAAGAAACGTAAAAATCTTGTCAAAAAAACCCGCTTTTTCTTGTAAAACCAAGAAAAAACGAGTTTTTTATGTCATTGCATCTTCTTGTATTTAATGATCAGATATTAATTTTCGCAATATCCGTGTTATCCACTTCTGCGAATCTTCCTTCATCTACCAGCTCGGCAAACTCCGGATGAATCGGCATTTTGCCGAGAACCGGCACGCCGATCTCGGCTGCGATCTCGTCGATGTGGCTTTCGCCGAAAATGGACAGCTTCCTGCCGCAGTCCGGACATACGAGGTAGCTGTAGTTCTCTACGATACCGAGCACCGGAACGCTCATCATCTGAGCCATCTTGTAGGCTTTCATGACGATCATGCGCACCAGATCCTGCGGGGAGGATACGATCACTACACCGTCTACCGGAAGAGACTGGAAAACCGTCAGCGGAACATCACCGGTTCCCGGCGGCATATCGACGAAGAGATAGTCCAGATCGCCCCAGATGACGTCGGTCCAGAACTGTTTTACGGTTCCTGCGATGACAGGTCCTCTCCAGATGACCGGCTCCTCCTCGCCCGGAAGCAGAAGGTTGATGGACATTACCTTTACGCCGTTTGCTGCGACTGCCGGGTAAACACCCTTGTCATCTACGTTTGCAGGTCCTTTCAGTCCATACATTTTCGGGATGGACGGGCCTGTGATATCGGCATCGAGGATACCGACCTTATAGCCCTCTTTTGCTTTCTGGTTTGCCAGAGATGCGGTTACCATGGATTTACCAACACCGCCCTTGCCGCTGACAACGCCAATGACATGTTTGATCGAAGAATCGGCATTCAGATCAATATGAAAATCCGGTTTTGCCTGTCCTGCCTTGCTTGGACATCCTTCGCAGCTTTCTTTGGAACAGCTGGAATTGCTGCATTCTTTTGCCATGTTTCTTTCCTCTTTTCTTGTTTTTCTTGCTTATTTGACAAAGCGGTCGATCGCCTTATTCAGCTCCTCAATCGCTTTTGTGTCCCCATGCTCGACTGCATCGACGATGCAGTGTTCAATGTGATCCTCCAGGATAATTTTTCCTGTATTGTTGATGGCCGCCTTCACGGCAGACAGCTGGATCAGAACCTCAGTGCAGTCCCGGCCTTCCTCTACCATCCGCTTGATCGACTCCATGTGTCCGATCGCGCGGGAGAGGCGGTTTAAGACTGCTTTTGTATTTGTATGATGGTGCCCGTGGGCGTGATCGTGGGAATGTTCGATCACGGTGCCGTCTTCCAGCACATGCACATGCGTGTGTTTTTCTTCACTCATCGTTTTTTCTCCGCTTTTTTTGTATTTTGGCGCGATTCAGATTTCTGTAAACGTAAACCGCTGGCGGATGCCGGAAGTCTCGATATCAAAGACCAGAGATCCGTCTGCTTCCACCGTTTTTTCGTATTTTAAATTTTTGTCTGGAAACTTGCGCCGGATATACGCTTCCGGGTCATCCGTCTCGATCTCGTCGAAAAAAACGTCCCGCATCTGATTGTTGGCACACTCGTTAAAAATCTCCCAGACGGTCTCGTACTCTTTTTTCATCCTGTCACTCTCCGTTTCGTAAGACTTCTCCGCACTGGCTCCACTCGCCAAGCAGCCGCTCCACAGACCATGCGGCGTTCGCGGGACTCGTCGACGGAAGGCGAACCGCTTCCCGTCCCAACTGCTTTTCCTGATACTTCCGGTAATACTTCCACGCGGTCGCCCCGTTGCAGTAAATCTGCCGGATACCGGCGCAGGCCAGAATGTCCTGCAGCGGATTCGGCACAACGTCGCGGATGCTCGCATCGCTCGAGCCTGTGATGACGCAGGACGCGATTACATCCCAGACAGCGATATGATTCCGGAGCAGAAACTCCTTCTTCTCTTCCACCGTCTGCGGCACCTCTTCCCCGCACACGGCGGCCGTTACTTTCCAGAAACGGTTCTGCGGATGGCCGTAAAAAAAGCCGGTCTCCCTGGATTTTACGGACGGAAAACTGCCGAGAATCAGAATCCGGGAATCGGCGCGGTAAACCGGCGGAATCGGATGCACCACCGGGTGCTCATTTTTGTTCTCGTCAGGTCGGCTCATCTTCATCAAACTCCACTACCGTATAGAATCCTCTCGGTGTCTCTTTTACTTCTTTTACGATTCCCTTCCTGGACTGCAGCCTTTCATACGCCTGATAATTCTTGCTCATGGCCACTGCCGGGGTAATCGTATAATAATAGGAGGTAGGCAGTGCGCTCTCTGTCACGTTGACTTCCTGGCCTTCCTCGAGAAGTCCCTGTCGCTCCATTTTAAATTCCATCTGCCGCATATTTTCATCCTCCTTTTTGCAGCGGGCGCCAAAAGATACGCCCATGGGGTATTTTATCACACTTTTCTGAAAAAGAACAGGGGTTTTCGGCAGAAAAAGGGCGGTACCGCCCTCTCCTTCGGAGATTTTGGTACCGCCCTTTTCCTGCTTATTTTTTATTCTTCAGAAAGTGCTACTCTCTCTTTGATGATATCGGTCAGCATCTCTTCTGCATCTGCCATTCCGGTATCCTCCAGTTCTTTGATCATCGCATCATAGTTTGCATCAAAGTCAGCTTCGCTTCCGATCACGCAGCTTACCAGAGAAGACCATGCAACCTCATCCAGTTTGTTTGCAATTTCATCAAACTCAGATGGTTTCGTGTAAGCCCATACAGCAGAATATTTCGGAACATCGAACTCGTCTGCCTGCGGGAATACATCTACCAGAAGCTCAGTGCCCCATGCCTCGCATGCTGCTTTCTGCTCTTCGTTGTACTCAGCCATAACAGCCTCTTTGCTTGCTGTTGTGTAGGTGTTTCCGGTAGAATCCTCTACGCCGTTTCCGTAAACCGGGAATGGATAAGAATGGAATCCGACACCTGTTTTCTTGGAGTAATCTTTGTCAGCTTTGGACTGCTCGATCTCTTCTTCGGTACGATATCTCTTGCCGTTCTCGTCTACTTTATAGTTTACGTCTTCGATACCCCAGTTGATCAGAACCTGTCCCTCATCAGAGCACAGATAGTCAAGGAATTTGATTGCTGCAACCGGATCTTCGCATGCGGTGCTGATACCAACGCCGTATCCTGTGGTCAGACCCTGATACATCAGAGTTGCGCATTTGGTGTCTGCATCCATGGTCAGAGGAAGCGGAGCATAGGTCTGATCCAGCTTTCCGTCTGCTTTCAGAACTTTCTCACCATCGCTGTAGTCCCAGTCGGTATCCAGAAGTGCTACCACACGGCCGGAAGCGATTTTTGCGATATAGTCTTCATGTGTCTGTGTTGCAAATTCCGGATCCAGAATGCCTTCGTTGTACATTCTGTTCAGCCATTTGAAGTATTCTCTTTCTTTCTCGGAAGTGAATTTGTAAGTTGCGTTGTAATCATCATCGATCAGCCACTGTCCGTTGTCCGGTGCGCCGTCTGCGATATATCCTGCCGGGTTTCCAAGCGTAATCATCCAATGCCAGTCAGACGCGGAAAGGGAGATACCGATGCGGTCCATGCCGTCGTCTGTCTGCGGGTGAGCTGCCAGATAATCCTTGATCATGGTCTCATAATCTTCGAGTGTCTGCGGCAGTTCATAGTTTTTCTCTTTGAGTGCTGCCCACTGAATCTGTGCCGTTCCGGCGCTCTCATAGGTGCTTCCGCCTACTGCGTAAGAGGAAAGCTGGTAAATCGACGGATCGTCCTCCGAATATTTTAATTTATCGAACTCTTCGCCGTACAGTTTTTTGATATTCGGGCCGTACTCTTCGATCAGATCAGTCATATCGATCAGGGCACCTGCCTCGATCAGACTTCCTGCATCTCCTTTTGCGAAGATCAGATCTGGATAATTCTGCTCGGCGATCATAAGTGCTACTTTCTGGTCATCACTGCTTACCGGATAATCTGTTTTCAGTTTAACACCGGTAGCTTCCGTGATTGCCTCTGCAACCGGATCGGTCCACGGATCTTCCTGACCATCTGCATTATAGAAGGTCAGTTCTGTGACACCGTCAGAATCTGCGGAAGAAGATGATTTCTTGTCACTGGAATCACTGCTGCTATTTCCGCAGCCGGAAAGAGTTCCTGCCGCCAGGGCAAGAGCCAGAAGCCATGCGCTTACTTTTTTCATTTTCATACTCTTTTTCTCCTTTTTCCTGGATTATATTTCGTTCCGGTACAAAGTGCCAATACCCCTGTACCGGACAATCCACTTAATCAATAAAACTCGATCAGTCTTTGACTGCTCCAACGGTCATACCGCCTACGAAATATTTCTGCAGGAACGGATAGACAATCAGGATCGGAACGGTAGCAATGATGGTGATGGCCATACGGACGGACAGAGGGGAAACCGCATTTTTTGCAGCCTCAGTGTCACCGTGCGGGTCAATTTTGATCGTTGCTTTTTCCATGATCTCATACAGCACATACTGCAGAGTCGGGAGCTCTCTGGCATACAGGTAGGTATCCATAAAAGAGTTCCACTGTCCTACTGCCACGAACAGTGCCACGGTTGCCATAACCGGTTTGCACAGCGGCAGGATAATTTTGTACCAGATTTTGAAATCATTGGCACCGTCCAGCATGGCTGCTTCCTGCAGTGCCATCGGCAGTCCCTCAATGAAGGAGCGGACCAGAATGACGTTGTAAACCCAGATCAGTCCCGGAAGAATGTAAACAGAGAAGCTGTTTCCCATTTTCAGGGTTCTGGTCAGCAGCAGGTACTCCGGTACCATACCGCCGCTTACGTACATGGTGATAACAAAAATGATGGTAAATGGTTTGTTGAAGTAAAAATCTTTCCGGCTCAGCACATAACCGATCATGGCAGTGCAGATGACACCGGCTGCGGCTCCGATCAGAGTTCTTGCAACTGACATCATGAACGGCTGCAGCAGATTGTTCTCTGTGAAGACGTAGGTATAGTTACTTAAGGTAAACTTTCTCGGGATGATAAAGTTTACGTTACGCATGGTATCCATCGGATCGTTCAGGGAAATTGCAAGAACGTTCAGGAACGGATAAACCGTTGCGATGATAATCAGAATGAAAACTACAATCAGGACGTAGTCAAACGGCTGGGCTTTTTTTCCACTTTTCATTACTTTCTACCTCCTAAACCAGTCTGCTTTCGCCAAGCAGTCCGGCTACTTTATTTGCAATAAACAGTAAGATGACGCCCACGACGGACTGGAACATACCAATTGCGGTACCAAGTCCGTAGTTGTTCGAACCAATGCCTCGCACGTATGCGAACCAGGAAAGTACCATTGCGTGATCCTGTACAATTCCGTTGGAGAGAAGCATCTGACGCTCCATACCAACATTCAGGGCACTTCCGATGCTCATGATCAGAAGAACAATGATGGTCGGTTTGATTCCCGGCAGAGTGATATGCCACATTCTCTGGAAACGGTTGGCACCGTCCATCTGTGCTGCCTCGTAAAGTCCCTGGTCAATACCAGCCATCGCAGAAAGATAAATGATGGCGTTCCAGCCAACCTCTTTCCACACATCAATCAGGCAGACAACCAGCCAGAACACCGGCGTGTTGCTCGACATCAGATGCAGCTTATGTCCTACCATCGTGTCAATCGCTCCGCCGTCGTTCAGCAGCATTTTTGCAATACTCGCTATGATAACCCAGGACACAAAGTGCGGCAGATAGGAAACGGTCTGCGTTACTTTTTTGAATCTGTTAAAGCAGATTTCGTTCAGCAGCAGGGCGAACAGAATTGCTGCTGCGGTACCAAGGAACAGTCCGATCAGACTGATGCCGATGGTATTGATCATGGTCTGTCCAAAGATTCGGTCTGTGAATGCTTTGACAAAATTATCGAATCCGACAAATTTACGCTGCCATACCGGCAGTGCAAAGGTCTTTGGTTTTACCTCCTGGAATGCCATCGTCCATCCCCAGAGTGGTATGTACTTAAAGATGATCAGCCAGATCAGAAACGGCACTGACATCAGCAGCAGATAACGCTGTTTCCACATCAGCTTCCAGCTGAACTTCTCTTTTCCGGATCGTGTTTTTTTGGCTTTTTTGCTCATAACACTTGCTCCCTCCTTTTTCTTTATCCAAAGTATATAAATTTTTATGAAATTTTTATACCCTAAAAATCGGAGATAAATATCCGTGATTTTCGTAGAAATCCTCTGGATTCTGAACATCCTGCCGAAAAAGCACATCTGGATCTGCTCTTTAAAAACACGTTTTTGTAAAAAGCACCGGAAATCCTTTCTGCTTTCTGTCTACTCTGCCGGAAATCTGCCCTCTTCCTGCCCCTCCAAAAGAAAATTCCCATAAAATTGTACTTTTTCTTACAATTCGCACAATTTTATGGGAATATGATCTCTTCCGGATCAGTCTGACGATGTCTGCCGCTTGTATTCCTTCGGACTCATGCCGACGTATTTCTTAAACTTCAGATAAAAATAGTCAATATTGGAGTATCCCACCCGCTCGGAAATCTGATATACTTTCAGATCCGTCTCAGCGAGCAGCTGTTTTGCATTGGAAATCCGGATGCTGTCCAGAATGTTGTTGAAACTGTCCCCGATCTCTTTGCGGAAGACCTTTCCCAGATAGTTGCTGTTGTAGTTGAACATCCGTGCAAACGTTTCCAGCTTAAGATCCTTCTCGTAGTTTCGTTCCATATAGTAATACATGCGCTTGATGACCGTCTCGGATCCCTGATAGCCAAGCTCACTGCAGAAGCCCTGCAGGACTTCGAGATAGACGTTCAAAAGCTCATCGAGCCCTTCCGTGTGATTGATCCGGTCCACCGATGCGGTAATCTCTGTACTTTCTGACGCCCCGTAATGCTTATCTGCCCAGTTTTTGATCTGCATCAGATTGTACATCACCATGATTTTAATTTCCATCTCGCCGAGCATTTCCCTGAGGCAGTATGTATGGAAAATTTCCACGCAGTCACGGATTCCCTGCAGATCGCCCACCTCAATCAGCATACAGAAATAATCCACCGACGGATTTTCCGCCGCATTTTTCTGCTCCGCGATGCTGTCGATCGTGAGGACACCGCCGTCAAACAGAAACTCATGGCGCATCAGAAAACTGGCAAACTCATAGGAATGCGCCAGATCATACCACGCACTGACGTTGTGGCCGACGGCAATTGAAAATCCTTTTCCGTATTTCCGTTTGATTCTCTGGTTCTGCCGATCCAGCTCCTCCGCCCAGGTCCGGTAATCGCAGCCCTGGTTGACCAGCACCATCGACTGATCCATCAGAAGGCACTCCGCCGGAATCCGGCTTCCCGCCTGCAGTTCCCTGGTTTTCCGGATAAATTCATCGTTCTCCTGTCCTGGAACGAGATCCCGGTCATGCAGAACAGCTGCGCAGAGAATCGGATCGTCAAGTTTCATCTGATACAGCTTCATCCGCTCACGTAAGGTTTCCCGCGGCTCCAGCTTCAGCAGAATCCGGCGCAGCAGTTCTTCTTTGGCCGCCTGCTCATTGTTTTCATGGTAGATCTGCTCACCTTCTTTTTTTCGGAGCTCCTCTCCCAGCGTATGGACAATTTTCTGCAGTTCATCCTCGTCAATCGGCTTCAGGAGATATTCCCGCACGCCGTAGGTAATCGCGGACTTGGCAAATTCAAATTCCGAATAACCCGTCAGGATAATGAAATGGCCCTGGTAGCCCTGCTCTCTCGCTTCCCGGATCAGATCAATGCCGGAAAGTCCCGGCATCTTAATATCCACCAGTACCAGATCCGGCTGCAGTGCCAGTACCTTGGCCAGGCCGTCTCTTCCATCTTTTCCTTCCCCGCAGACTTCAAACCCCTCGTCTTCCCACTCGATCAGATCGCGGATTCCCATCCGCACAATACTCTCATCATCAACAATCAACACCCGATACATTGCCTGTTTCTCCCTTTGTTTCTTCTGTTTTTCTTCACTTCTTTTCTTCGAATCATTCTTCGATCGGAATCCGGATTTTCACCCTGGTTCCCACACCGCTTGCGCTGTCCAGTTCCAGTCCGTAGTTTTCGCCATACCGCAGATGGATTCTCTGGTGCACGTTCTGCATTCCGATATGCGTTCCATTTTCATTTCGCCGGTTCATATTGCTTCGCAGCGCCTCGAGCTGTTCTTTTTCCATGCCGACACCGTCATCTTCCACCACAACCACCAGATCACTGTCTTTGCGGCTGATCGAAATCCGGATATGGCCGATTCCCTCCTTGACCTCCAGCCCGTGGACAATCGAGTTTTCCACGATCGGCTGCAGGATCAGCGGCAGAATCCGGATATGCTCCATCTCCGGGTCCATATCAATTTCATACTGGATCCGCTCGCCGAACCGGTACTGCTGGATCTTCAGATAGCACGTAATCAGTTCAACTTCCGTCTGGATTTCCACATCCTGGCTGCCCGCCTGAATATTTTTCCGCAGGATTTTTGCCAGCATTTTTACCAGTTCCTCGATGTCGTACTGCTTGCTGGCCCTTGCCTTCATCCGGATGACCTCCAGCGTATTGTACAGGAAATGCGGATTGATCTGGCTTGCCAGCATTTTAAATTCCGCCTCTTTCTGCTCGATCTTCAGCTGTTCCGCATGGAGCTGCTCCCGGTACACATCCGAAATCAGCTTCTGGATTTTCCAGATCATCGTCCCCAGATAGTCGTACAGTTCGCTGATTTCATCATTTCCGCCAAGATGCTCTTCCAGCTCAAAGTTTCCCTTCGCCGCCTTCTGCATCTGTGCATGAAAACGTTCCACCCGTTTGGCAAAGGACGAAGAAAACTCAATCATCAGGATGGAAGCCAGCGCAATGCTGACCAGAAACAGAATCACGCTCTTCCGGTTCTGCTGGTTTGCTTTTCCCACAATGTCCGCATAGGACCGGAGACTCACGACCTGCAGATAATCCCTGCTTTCTTTCATGGAGACCGCAGCACAGGTCATCACATATTTTTCATCCCCGATCTGGACGACTTTCTGTTTTTCTGTGCTTTCCTCGCCGGGCAGTTCTTTCTGTACCATGCGGAAATCAATGGCATTGCCGTCCTTTCCGGAAACAAGAGTCTCTCCGTTTAATACAATCATCGTATCGTAATCTCTGGCGGAAATCGTTTCATTCAGACGCTCCGGCTGGATGTGCAGAACGAGAAGGCCGACATTTTCTCCTTTGCTCGTCTTCACCATCCGGGTCAGTGCCAGGCTGTCGTATCCGTAGCTTCCGGTTCCCGTCCGGAAATAGCCCCATTTCGTTCCGCCCTTCGTGTCAATGGCATTCTGATACCATGCCTCGCTGCGGATAGTATCATCCACTTTTACAATTCTCGAGTTTCCAATCATGGTATCATTTTCGATATAGATACTGAAATGGGAAATCATATTGTTGTAATAGTTTCCATAGTCATCAAAAGCCGTAAAGTTTTTAAAGTCCGTGACCTGTTCCTGATAGCTGGTGTACTGCGTGCGGCTGATTTTTTCCAGTTGTTCGTTAAAGAAGAAATATTTTGAGACCATCGTCGCCGTGTTGACCAGCTCTTTTACCTGGGTCTGTACCATTTCTACTTCTGTTACTTCCGTATTTTTTGCCTGCTTGATCAGAAGACGGTCGGTTCCCTGAATCAGATAATTTCCAATCAGGATCATGGGGATGACACCTCCTACCAGATACAGAATCAGCATCCGGTAACGGACTTTTGCCCCGAGAACTTTTGTTTTGATCACATCCCAGATTTTTTTTCTCTGTTTCATTGATAAATCCTCCAGGTTCAGTATAGCGCAAAATTCCGGAATGCGATATGCATATTTTGCCTGTTTTCCCAGGAAATGCCATGGCAGAAAGAAACCCGGCCATCGAAAGACCGGGTTTCTTCTATATATAATATCTTTTTTCTTAGTGATGGAACAAACGGATTCCTGTAAATGCCATCGCCATGTTGTACTTGTTGCAGCACTCAATGACAGCATCATCACGAACCGATCCGCCCGGCTCTGCGATGTACTCAACGCCGCTCTTATGCGCACGCTCAATGTTGTCACTGAATGGGAAGAATGCATCGGATCCTAAAGTTACACCCTTCATCTGGTCGAGCCATGCACGTTTTTCTTCTCTTGTAAATACTTCCGGTTTTACCTTAAAAATTTTCTCCCATGCACCGTCTGCGAGAACATCCATATATTCCTCACCGATGTAAACATCGATCGCATTGTCACGGTCTGCGCGGCGGATGCCGTCTACAAACTGCAGATCCAGCACCTTCGGACACTGACGCAGGAACCAGTTGTCGGCTTTCTGTCCGGCAAGGCGGGTACAGTGCACACGGGACTGCTGGCCTGCGCCGACACCGATCGCCTGGCCGTCTTTGACGAAGCATACGGAGTTAGACTGGGTATATTTTAAGGTAATCAGCGCAATTTTCAGATCGCGTTTTGCTGCTTCCGGAATCTCTTTGTTCTCGGTTACCACGTTGGAGAGCAGCTCATCGTCGATCGGCAGCTCCTGGCGGCCCTGCTCAAAGATAATGCCGAATACCTGTTTGTGCTCGAGCGGAGCCGGACGGTAATTCTCGTCGATTTTGATGACGCAGTAGTTGCCTTTTTTCTTTGCTTTCAGGATTTCGAGTGCCTCATCAGTGAATCCCGGAGCGATGACACCGTCGGAAACCTCGCGTTTGATGAGGGATGCGGTATCCTTGTCGCAGACATCAGAGAGTGCAATAAAATCACCGAAAGAAGACATACGGTCAGCGCCTCTTGCTCTTGCATAAGCGCATGCTAACGGAGAAAGCTCTCCCATATCGTCTACCCAGTAAATTTTACGCAGGGTCTCGTCCAGCGGAAGACCTACGGCTGCGCCTGCCGGGGAAACGTGTTTGAAGGAAGTTGCTGCCGGAAGGCCTGTGGCTGCTTTCAGCTCACGTACCAGCTGCCAGCCATTGAACGCATCCAGGAAATTGATGTAGCCCGGACGGCCGCTTAATACTTCGATCGGAAGCTCTCTGTCATCGTCCATGTAAATTCTGGAAGGTTTCTGGTTCGGGTTGCATCCGTATTTTAACGCTAATTCTTTCATGATTTTCTCCTTTCGCAAAACACTCGATTTCTTATTTATTTTTATTCACGATTCTTGTCTCATACTTGCCGGTTGCAATGTCGATATAGCGTGTGAAGAGGGACACCTTGTTGTCCTCATTTAAGCTGCTCCAGAGCAGTTCGGTGAAGGCTTCGATGTCATCCGGGATCTCAACCAGCTTTGGCTCACCCTCAAAGCTTGGCAGCGGATTGCCGTCGTGCATGTAAGTATGGATGAAATGGCCTTCCCCTGCTACGCAGTTATCATAAGAGAAGGTGTAGCGGTTGCACTGGGACGGATCGCCATTGTTGCTCTTTAAGATCGACATCTGATAGCCGTACGTTCCGTTCTCTACGTGCATCACACCGGAAATACGAGGGGTGTAGTTCGGTGCATCCGGCTCAAACTCTCTGCTTCGGAGGGATACCTCAAATGTTTTTCCCTGCTCCAGTCCTTCGTATACGGTATCGGTCTGGTCTCCGTTTGTTACGATCGTATCATTTCCAAGAACGCGTACCGGCGCGTAGATGATCAGGCTCGGATCTTCCAGCTTCGACGGATCAAACGCCTGTGTGCGGATTCCCTCACCCTCCTCAACAAAGACACGGTTGCGGCTGTTCTGGCTTCTGCCCATAATAAAGTATCCGGCAACGGCTTTTGTGCCGTCTTTGGATCTGCCGATCACAATTCCTCTTCCTGGATATGCATTTCCTTTTAATTCCTGTTCCAGTGATACTTTTTTCATCTTCTGATCTCCTTTTCAAGGTGGCTGGAATGGGGTTTTCTGTCTTTGGATAAAAAAACAGACCCACTCCCCCAAGCATTCTTCTGCCCAGACGGTCGGCCTCTTCTCACGCTATACTCCCTGTGGTCATTTCCACTTCCGTCAGTCGTATAACTGCCTTTACCTTAACATGGAAATTCCCGCCTGTCAAGGGACGAAGCGGGAATTTCTCAAAATCAGTTTTTAACCGAATCCAGTAAGTCCCCTGCTTCCATTGCGAAAAACAATAAGCAGAGGTAGGTGGGGACTTGCTTGTATCTGATCCGATTCTTCGCTGATCGTCTTTTATTCATGAATATTGATGCGGTATCTCTTAACATTTGGAAATCCGGCGTGTGGAATGATTTTTTCTAAAACTCCGCCATTCTTTTCTATTACCTTTGCAGAAGCAATATTCGGTTCGTTACAGGTAATCAGTATTTCAGACAACCCGTAGTTGGCCGCTTCTATCAGCGTAAGTTTAAGAATTTCCGAAGCATAACCCTTCCTTCTCTGCGAGGGGCGGACGCTGTATCCGATCTGTCCGGCAAATGTCTGGATAAAATCATTCGTTCCAAGACGGATATCCGAGATGCCGATTAAATGATCCTTGTTATCAAAGGCCAGAAAAACAGCCTCATCAACCAGTCCGTAGTGAGGGCTGTATTTGTGTGCCAGCCAATCTTCGTAATTTTCAGCCTGCTCCAATCCAACGCCTCCGCTTATTCTTTCTTTTGCCCTCAGAAATTCTTCTCGGAAATCCATAACGGCAATTTTATGTTCTTTTTGGGGCGTCATTAGTTTTAAGGTGATCATAGCCGCACCCTCCTCTGTTCTTTTGTTGCGCCAATCATAAATCAGATACAAGGAAAACGAAAGATACTGGTTAATTTATGAGTTACTTATAAATTTCATAGTATAATCTATCACCCCTTTCGGAATGTTTTATGAAATTCTGCCGTTTTCCATCTCATACACCACATCCGCCACGTTCATGGTGGATACCCTGTGGGATACCAGCACAATCGTTTTTTCTTCTGCCGATTCTTTTAAGGATTTCAGAATGATTCCTTCATTCAAAGAATCGAGATTCGATGTCGGCTCATCCAGCAGGATCATGGATGCGTCATGCAGAAATGCCCGCGCGATGCCGATCCGCTGTTTTTCTCCGCCGGACAGCGTGTCGCCAAGCTCTCCGACTTCCGTGTCATAGCCCTTTGGCAATGTCATGATAAAATCGTGAATAGATGCCTTCTTCGCCGCCTCCATAATCTCCTCCCGCGCCGCGCCAGGCTTTGCGATAGCAATGTTGTTTGCAATTGAATCGTGGAACAGGTGCGTCTCCTGCGTTACGTAGCTATCCATATCCCGCAGATGCTTCGTCGGGATTTCACGGACATCCGTTCCGTCCACGGAAACACGTCCTGCCTGCACATCCCAGAAACGCATCAGCAGTTTTAAAATTGTTGATTTTCCGGAACCGCTTGCGCCATGAATGCCGGTGATTTTACCCGGCTGTAATTTCAGTGAATAGTTATCCAAAATAACTTCTTCACCGCGGCCCAGGTCATCCTCTTCCCCAGGGCACCTTCCCGCCCTATTGGCCTCCTCCTGTCGGTCTCCTTCCAAGCCTTCCACCTGATAAGCAAATGTTACATTCTCTGCCTCTGCTCCTGTAAATTCATGTTCCATATGCTCTGCACCGGAAGTTTCCACATCTCCCGGAATTTCTTCCACAAGCGGTGTCTCTTCCAGAAGAGCAAGAACACGCTCACCACTTGCCAGTGTCTGGTTCAGGTTATTGGAAAGGCTTGCCAATGCTACTACCGGTCCGAAAGAACCCATCATTGCGATGGTACAGGTTAAGATTCCCTCGAATCCCATCGCGCCTTTGTCATACAGCCAGATGGTCAGTGCCAGCATTCCAAAAGATGCAAGCAGGATAACCATGTTCGTAAAGGAGCGCTGTGAGCCTTCCATTTTACTTAAATCTTCCTGCATTCCTGCGAGTTTTTTGGATCGCTTGCTCATCTGCTCTTTTCTCTTTTCACCCTGTCCGTACTGGATGGTCTCGTCCAGTCCACGTAAGGAATCCAGAAAAAATAGGCTTCGCCTATTCATACCCGCTTTGACAAAGAGATTTTACAAGATGGGATTTTCTGAAATGAATTTTTGCATTATTTTGGGGGATTGCTATAGAAAAAGGGCCTCTTTTCAGAAGCCCTCTCTGTGACGCTCTTTTCTCAGTTCATACCGGCGTTTTCCGCCCTCCCACTCAGCCTCCTGCTCCGGGGACTCTAAAATGAGTCCCGGAACCGGAACTGCGTGGCCTTTCTCGTCGATCGCCACCATCACCACGTAGGCGCGGTTGATCATTTTCCGCATGCCGGTCGCGAGCTCTTCCACGTACGTGTCGACCCGCACCTCCATCGAGGTGCGTCCGACGTACGTGACTCTTCCGACCAGCACGACGGTGTCGTTCAGAAAAGCAGGATGTTTGAAGTTCAGATTGTCGATACACGCGGTGGTGATTTCGTGGCCGCAGTGGCGGCGTCCCACCAGTCCGGCCATTTCATCAATCCAGGCGACCAGCTGGCCGCCGAACAGACGGCCGTAGCCGTTGATATGGCGGTGCATCAGAAGATACGACTGCTCTGTCTCAGAATCTTTTACGCGTTTCTTTGCCATTTCTTCCATGTTTTCTTTTTCTCCTTCTTACACTCTGCTTTTCTCAACACTCTTCCGGTACGCGAAAAAAAACATTTCCGCATTCTGTAAACGCCGTTTTTCGGTATATTTACCCTTGTTTATTGATTTTCAGAGTGTTTATACGTTCGCAAGCGCCTGGTCAAGGTCTGCGATGATGTCGTTGACATCCTCGATGCCGACCGACAGACGGATCAGATCCGGCAGAACACCGGCTTCGATGAGCTGCTGATCGTTCAGCTGGCGGTGAGTATGGCTTGCCGGGTGCAGAACGCAGCTTCTTGCATCGGCAACATGGGTTACAATTGCTACCATTTTCAGGCCGTTCGTGAAGCGCATTGCGCCGTCTCTTCCGCCCTTTGGTCCGAAGCAGAGAACGCCGCAGGTTCCGTTCGGCATGTATTTTTCCGCCAGTGCATGGTATTTGCTGTCTGCAAGGCCTGCATACTCAACCCATGCTACCTTCGGATGGTTTTTCAGGAACTCTGCCACTTTCTCAGCATTTCTGCAGTGGCGCTCCACGCGCAGGTGCAGGGTCTCCAGACCGACATTCGTCAGGAATGCATTCTGCGGGGACTGGCATGCTCCCATATCGCGCATCAGCTGTGCGGTTGCTTTGGTGATATATGCTTTTTTGCCGAATTTCTGGGTATAGATAACACCGTGGTACGATTCGTCCGGTGTGGTAAGACCCGGGAATTTGTCTGCATGCGCATCCCAGTCAAAGTTTCCGGAATCAACAATCGCTCCGCCGAGCGCCATCGCATGGCCGTCCATGTATTTTGTGGTGGAATGGGTGACAATATCTACACCGAACTCGAACGGACGGCAGTTGATCGGGGTTGCAAAGGTGTTGTCGCAGATCATCGGAACGCCGTGCTCATGTGCAAGTTTAACAAACTTGTCAATGTCAAGTACAACACCTGCCGGGTTGGAAATTGTCTCGGCAAAGACAGCTTTGGTATTCGGCTGGAATGCTTTTTCCAGCTCTTCTGCCGGCGCATCCTGATCCACGAGCGTGGTCTCGATGCCGAATCGTTTTAAGGTAACGGCAAGCAGATTGGAGGTTCCTCCGTAAACCTTTGCCGCGCAGACAACGTGGTCGCCTGCCTCACAGATGTTGGTAACGGCAAGCATCGTTGCCGCCTGGCCGGAAGATGTGAGCATGGCTGCCACGCCGCCCTCCAGATCGCAGATTTTCTGTGCTACGATGTCGTTCGTCGGGTTCTGCAGACGGGAATAGAAATATCCCTCCTCCTCCAGATCGAACAGTTTTCCCATTTCCTCGCTGGTTGCATATTTGAATGTTGTGCTCTGGTAAATCGGAAGCACACGCGGCTCACCGTTTTTCGGCTGCCATCCTCCCTGTACACAGATTGTGTCCTGGCTGTATCCCATATATTTTCTCCTTTCTTTCACCGGTAACGGGCATCCCATAATCCGTTATCACGGCATTTGTCAGAATTTCGTGTGATCACGAACCTTAACCTATTGTTCGTGAAACAGAATACCCCCGCCCGGGATGCCCGGGCGAGGGTATCGCTTTTCCCTATTATACCTCTGTTTGTTCTTTCCTGCAACTATATGCGCACAGATTTAGGAGAGATATTCATCCACATATTTCTGGATATTGGAAGCATTCACAATCTTCTGCGCCTGGCCGTCCTCGACAACGAGAAGGGTCGGTGCCTGCATAATGCCGTACTGTGCGGCAAGACCCGGGTGGCGCTCTGCGTCGATCACTTCATACTGCTCCTCGGCAAGCATTTCTTTTGCCATTTTGCAGTTCGGGCAGGTGCTTGTCGTGAACAGGTACATGCCGTCTTCCTCGATTTTATCTGCTGCTGCAGCGGCTTTCGGCTCTTCTTTTCCGGCTGCCTGCTCTGCCAGTTTTTCTGCTGCGCCGTAGGATTTCATTTTCTGCTCCGGAGATTTGGAGTGAATGATATCATAAACGGTTCTGTTTTTGTACTCCTGGCGTTTTCCGTCGTTCCAGTTTTTAACCGGACGGTAATATCCCGTGATACGGCTGTAAACCTCTGCCTCTTTTCCGCAGATCGGGCAGGTAAAGTGCTCGCCGGCGAGATAGCCGTCGTTCGCACAGACAGAATAGGTCGGGGACAGCGTGTAGTACGGCAGCTTGTAGTTCTCTGCAATCTTCCGCACGAGGGAAGCTGCTGCTTTCCAGTCCGGCAGCTTTTCGCCTAGGAACGCATGGAAGACCGTTCCCGAGGTGTACAGCGTCTGCAGGTCGTCCTGAATGTCAAGCGCAGAGAAAATATCCTCGGTATAGTCCACCGGCAGATGGGAGCTGTTGGTGTAATACGGGGTATCTCCCTCGTGGCCTGCGGTCTTGATATCCGGCCATTTTGCATGGTCGTGTTTTGCCAGACGGTATGCGGTAGACTCCGCCGGAGTTGCCTCAAGGTTGTACAGATCGCCGTACTCCTCCTGATAATCAGAGAGACGCTCTCTCATATGGTTCAGAACTTCTTTCGTAAACTGCTGTGTCTTCGGATCCTCCAGACCTTTTCCGAGCCATGCGGCATTTAAACCGGCCTCGTTCATGCCGATCAGACCGATCGTTGAGAAGTGGTTCTCAAACGTTCCGAGATACCGTTTCGTATATGGATACAGTCCCTCGTCCAGAAGGCGGGTAATGACCTCACGTTTCGTCTTTAACGAACGTGCGGCAATATCCATCATATGATCGAGACGGCGGTAGAACTCTTTCTCATCTTTGGACTGATATGCGATACGCGGCATATTGATGGTGACAACGCCGACCGATCCGGTGCTCTCGCCGGAACCGAAGAATCCGCCGGTTTTCTTTCGAAGCTCACGCAGATCCAGGCGGAGACGGCAGCACATGGAGCGCACGTCGCTTGGTTTCATATCGCTGTTGATGTAGTTGGAGAAGTACGGGGTACCGTATTTTGCAGTCATTTCGAACAGCAGACGGTTGTTCTCGTTGTCGGACCAGTCAAAATCAGATGTGATGGAGTACGTCGGAATCGGGTACTGGAAGCCTCGTCCGTTGGCATCTCCCTCGATCATCGTCTCGATAAAGGCTTTGTTGACCATATCCATCTCTTTTTTACAGTCTTTGTACTTGAAGTCCATCTCCTTGCCGCCGACAATCGCCGGAAGCTCTGCGAGGTCATCCGGTACAGTCCAGTCGAGCGTAATGTTGGAGAACGGTGCCTGGCTTCCCCAGCGGCTCGGGGTGTTGACGCCGTAAATAAATGCCTCGATGCACTTTTTCACTTCGCCGTAGCTTAAGTTATCCACTTTGACGAACGGTGCCAGATACGTATCAAACGAAGAAAATGCCTGCGCGCCTGCCCACTCGTTCTGCATAATGCCGAGGAAGTTGACCATCTGGTTGCACAGAACCGAAAGATGTCTTGCCGGGGAGGAAGTAATCTTTCCGTTGATGCCGCCAAGTCCCTCTTTGATGAGCTGCTTTAAGGACCATCCTGCACAGTAGCCGGTCAGCATCGACAGGTCGTGGATATGGATATCCGCGTTGCGGTGTGCCTCTGCGATCTCGTCATCATAAATCTCTGATAACCAGTAGTTGGCTGTGATCGCGCCGGAGTTGCTTAAGATCAGACCGCCGACGGAATACGTTACGGTCGAGTTTTCTTTGACACGCCAGTCCTCTACTTTTACGTAGCTGTCCACAATCTCTTTGTAGTCTACGATCGTCGATTTCATGTTGCGGATTTTTTCTCTCTGCTTGCGGTACAGAATATAAGCCTTTGCCACTTCTGCGTAGCCGCACTGGATCAGCACGTTCTCCACGCTGTCCTGAATCGCCTCCACTGAAATTTTTCCGTCTTTGATCTTGGACTGAAAGTCCGCTGTTACGCGCAGTGCCAGCATCTGAAGCATGTCATCGCTGAACTGCATATTTTTTGCGCCGAATGCTTTTCCAATTGCATCGGTAATCTTTTTCATCTGGAACTCTGCAATCGTTCCGTCTCGTTTTTCTACCTGAAACATCCGAATCCCTCCTGTTAATTCAACCGTTTCTGTAGGGCTGATTTTCTTCCACTCTCTGCAGTGTCTGAACCATATGATATCAGAGCATATTTCTCCCGTCAATAGTAAAAAGTACCATATCTAGTGTCCAATTTTCTAACATCACTAGATATGGTACTTCTGTTTGTGTTCTGTCTCTTCCATTTTTCGGCGCTGTACGGCGCTCAAAGGGATGTACTGCCGTTTTTAAGCCCGCTTGCCATACCTCTATACCCTCGGATAGATATCCTTCGGTACATAGGCTTTTACGCGGATGCCCTCCGGCAGATATTCTTCTTCGAGCAGAATTCCGTAGCTGCGGATCAGTGAAATTGTTCCCGCCTTGTCGTACGGATAAAGCCGCTCGATATAAATTTTGCCTTCCATCATCCAGGAAGAGAGCAAATTTTTGAGGTCCTCAAATCCCTGTCCCGTCTTTGCCGAAACCGCAAGGCTCGCATCTGCCCGGAAATCCTTTACGATGACCGGATCGAGAAGCTTATCCTGTTTATTCAGCAGCGTGACAATCTTTTTATCCTCAACTTTCAGTTCCCGCAGCGTATCGTAAACCACCTGCATCTGCAGTTCCATCTGCGGATTTGAAGTATCCACAACGTGGAGAATGTAATCGGCGTACCGCGCCTCCTCGAGGGTGCTCCGGAACGCATCGATCAGATGGTGCGGCAGCTTGTTGATGAATCCAACCGTGTCGGTCAGCAGAATCTCCTGTCCGTCCGGCAGGGTCAGTGACCGCGTCGTCGTGTCCAGCGTTGAGAACAGCATCGCATCGGCGAGAATATCCGATCCCGTCAGTGCATTTAAAAGGCTGCTCTTTCCCGCCGAAGTATAGCCGACGAGTGCCGCCACCGGGATTCTTGAGCGCTTTCTGCCTTCGCGGAGAAGCTCTCTGTGCTGGCGCACCTCCTCGAGCTCGCGTTTCAACTGCGTAATGCGGGCTCGAATGAGACGGCGGTCCGTCTCCAGCTTTTTCTCTCCCGGTCCTCTCGTGCCGATTCCGCCGCCGAGACGGGAAAGCGATGTGCCAAGACCGGAAAGGCGGGACGCACGGTATTTCAGCTGTGCCAGCTCGACCTGGATTTTACCCTCACTGCTCACGGCACGCGCCGCAAAGATATCCAGGATCAGAAGCGTACGGTCCATGATCTTGCATTCCAGTGCTTCCTCCAGCCCTTTTAACTGGATCGAGGAGAGCTCATCGTCGCAGATAATGCCCGTCGCATCGCAGGCGCGCACCAGAATTTTCAATTCCTCTAATTTTCCTTTTCCGATGTACGTTCCCGGATGAATGGCCTCCCGCACCTGCACCAGGCGGCCCTCCACCTTCGCACCGGCGGTGCTGGCCAGTTCCGCCAGCTCGTCGAGCGATTCTTCTGCGTTTGCGCCGCCGTTTTCCTGTACGCCGACCAGAATCACGCGCTCCTGTTCTTCTCTTAAATCAAACAATCCAACTTCCTCCGTCTGTTATCGGTTCTGGAGAAACGTATTTTCCCGCTGCGCCGTGGTGTTTTCCGGGTATGCTGCCAGAAAATCCGCCATCAGCGACTTCGCGGTATCAAAATCCGCCCGTTTTTCATAGGATACAATCTGGTTAAACAGCAGATTTTCCCGGTCGGAATCCTCTGCCGTTTTAAGTCCTTCCTCGATATACGAAAGTGCACTGTCTGTATCATTCTCCGCCAGAGCACAGAGCGCCAGTCCGTTGTTGGCTGCCGCCGCAAAACCATCTGTTGAAAGATACGAGGAAAACAGTGCTTTTGCCTCGTCGTTCTGGCCATTGGAAAGGTAAACCTCGCCGAGCATTTCCATCGCCGCGCTGCTGCCGTCCTTCATCGCCTTCGAGAACGCTTTGACCGCCTCGTCCTGCTCTTCCAGATAGTAGTATGCACAGCCGACGTTATAATAATCCTCCGTCGTTTTCGGCTCAATCTTCACTGCCGCCTCGAGATAACGGTCTCCGTCCGCCTTCATGCTGCTCTCCTGATACAGCTCGTAGATATCGAGGCAGAGCTTGTAGCTCTCTTTCGTCTCCACCGCCGCATCAAAATCCACCTTCGCCTGCTCATAATTCTTCTGCAGGAAGTACGCGCGTCCCCTAAGAAACAGCGCATCGGCATCGGCCTTTTCTTCCTGAATATTGGTGCAGATCTCAATGGCTCCGTCCAGATCTCCGGCCTGTACGCAGGTTTCCGCCTCGTAATACATGACATCGCGCGAAAACTCCGCGTCTTTGTGCTTCATGCTCGAAAGACTGCTCTTGAAAGCCTCTTTTGCCTTGTCATACTCCTGGCTTTTCAGATAAGCGATGCCGAGCGACCGGTAGCTCTCCGCCAGTCGGTCGCCTGCCTTTACGGCTCCCTCCAGCATCGCAATCGACGTTACGTAGTCCTTCTGTTCGAGCGCCTCGATGCCCTTTTTATAAAGCTTTGAATTTTTATTTTCACAGCCGCCAAGCACCATTGCCGCCGCAAGAAAAAAGATTACCAGTCTTTTTTTCATTCTGTCACAAGTCCTTCTTTATGCATCACAGAAACGACCTGGTCTACGTATTTTGCACACGTTGCGTCGTCCGGCGCTTCCACCATGACACGGATCACCGGCTCGGTGCCGCTCTCTCTTACGAGGATGCGTCCGTCATCGCCCAGGGCCTCTGCTACGTCTTCTACTGCTTTCTGTACTGCCGGGTTGGCCTTTGCAGCTGCTTTGTTTGCCACACGGACATTCTTTAAGAGCTGCGGGTAAATCACTACCTCGGCTGTCAGGGTGCTGAGCGGGAGTTTCTTATCCATCAGCACTTCCATCACCATCAGGGAGGTCAGGATTCCGTCACCGGTCGTCGCGTGCTTACTGAAAATGATGTGGCCGGACTGCTCTCCGCCGAGAGAATAGCCGTTTGCCATCATGTTCTCGCACACGTATTTATCGCCGACTGCTGTCTTCTCATACCGGATACCGGCGCGGTCACATGCTTTGTAAAGACCAAGGTTTGACATGATCGTGGTTACGATCGTATCTCCGTTTAACTGGCCTTTTTCTTTTAAGTATTTACCGCAGACGTACAGGATCAGGTCTCCGTCTACGACATTTCCCAGCTCATCGACAGCGATGCAGCGGTCTGCGTCTCCGTCGTAGGCAAATCCGACATCGAGATGTTTCTCTCTTACGTATTTCTGAAGTTCCTCAATATGGGTGGAACCGCATCCGCGGTTGATGTTCGTTCCGTCCGGTTCGTTGTGGATCACATATGTCTTGGCACCGATGGCATCAAACACGCTCTTTGCTACGGAAGAAGCACTTCCGTTGGAGCAGTCGAGTCCGACTCTCATGTTTTTAAAGGATTTTGTCGGAATCGAGATCAGGTGTCCGATGTAGCGGTTTCTTCCGGCTGCAAAATCCACGGTGCGTCCGATGTCTTCTCTCGTTGCGAACGGGATCTTCGGTGTTCCGTCATCGATGTAGGCTTCGATCTGCGCTTCGATATCGGCTTCCAGTTTCTGTCCGAGGCCGTTGATGACCTTGATTCCGTTGTCATAGAACGGGTTATGGCTGGCGGAGATCATGATTCCGCAGTCAAAGTTTTCTGTACGGACAACGTAGGAAACGCTCGGGGTGGTCGTTACATGCAGCAGATAAGCGTCTGCTCCCGATGCGGTCAGTCCTGCTACCAGCGAATATTCGAACATGTAGCTGGAGCGTCTGGTGTCTTTTCCGATGACGATCTGTGCCTTGTGGTCTTTTCCGAAATACCATCCGAGGAATCTTCCCACTTTATATGCATGCTCAACCGTCAGATCAATGTTTGCTTCTCCACGAAATCCATCTGTTCCAAAATATTTACCCATGGTAATGCTCTCCTTTCCCCTTTCGGGCAGAAAGCGTGTCTGAAATTCTTTGGCAATCATTCAAACACGCTTTTTCTGGTTATTCACTCAAATAACAAAATATCGTAATTAGTCGTACAGCTTCTCACTGTATACGCCGTCCGCAATCAGTTTGCGGAATGCTTCTGTTACGGAAGCTTTGTCTTCCTGATACGTTACGCCGAACCACTCTGCATCGGTCGGAAGAACTTTTACTTCTGCTTTTCCTGCGTGCAGCAGCTCGTCGATATAGATCGGAAGAAGGTACTCGCCTTTTACATCTCCTTCTTTCTGTGCGGAGAGGAATTCAACAAAGCCTTTTTCCAGAAGATCGATGAACTCCGGCTGCAATCCCCACATGTTCATGGAAACAAGGGAGTTTTTGTCGATTGGTGCAACGGTTCCATCCTCGTTTTCAACACCTGCGCCCTCTGCGGTCTTCACGATGTTTTTTGTCTCGTTGACACCAGTCAGGTTTCCGTTTTCATCAACGACGCAGACACCTCTTGTTACACCGCCGTTGTCGCTTAAGGTGTTTCCAAGAACGAATCCTGCCATGGAGATCGGCATAACTTCGTTCACATCATGCTCCTGTACGAGGTAGTCGTGCAGTTTTACGAACGGATCTTTTCCGTAGTAATCATCCGCGTTGATAACCGCAAACGGCTCTTTTACAAGACCTTTGCAGGCAAGAACGGCCTGGCCGGTTCCCCACGGTTTTGTACGGCCTTCCGGTTTTGCAAAGCCTGCCGGCAGATCGTCGAGTTCCTGGAATGCATATTCCACCTCTGTGATTTTGCTGATGCGGTTGCCGATGACTTCCTTGAAATCTTTCTCCAGATCCTTGCGGATGATGAAGACTACTTTGTTGAAGCCGGCTTCCAGTGCATCGTGGATGGAATAATCCATGATGATCTCCCCGTTTGGTCCTACTGGCTCAAGCTGTTTGATTCCCTTTCCAAATCTGCTGCCGATTCCGGCTGCCATAATCACAAGTGCTGTTTTCTTCATAGCTTTTTCCCTTTCTCTTTTCCCCTTTTTTCTCTTGTTTATTCTATCAACAATCGATCCTGTAGACCAATCGTGATTCGCAGCGTTTATTATTATGCTTCTTCCTGCATGCTGCTCAGCTTTGCGGCCTGATCGGCTGCAATCAGACTGTCGATGATTTCATCCAGATCGCCGTTCATGATAGCGTCCAGTTTGTATAAGGTCAGTTTGATTCTGTGATCCGTCACACGTCCCTGTGGGAAGTTGTACGTACGGATCTTCTCGGAGCGGTCTCCCGTTCCGACCTGGCTCTTTCGAAGCTCGGCCATCTCATCGTGCTGTTTCTGCTGCTCTAGGTCATACAGACGGGCACGCAGAATCTTCAGTGCCTTGTCCTTATTCTTTAACTGTGATTTCTCATCCTGGCAGGAAATGACGATGCCGCTCGGGAAGTGGGTCAGACGGACTGCTGAGTCGGTCGTATTGACACACTGGCCGCCGTTTCCGGAAGCACGGAATACATCGAATTTGTAATCTTTCGGATCGATCTGTACTTCGACGTCGTCCACCTCCGGCATGATCGCTACGGTCATGGTTGAAGTGTGGATTCTTCCGCCGGACTCGGTTTCCGGCACACGCTGTACGCGGTGCGTGCCGCTCTCGTACTTCATCCGGGAGTACGCGCCGGCTCCGTTGATCAGAAGGGTTGCGTCTTTAAAACCGCCGATTCCGTTTTCATCGGCGCTGGTCAGCTCTGTTTTCCAGCCGCGGCTCTCTGCGTATTTGATGTACATACGGCAGATTTCTGCGGTAAAGAGTGCCGCCTCGTCTCCGCCGGCACCTGCGCGGAACTCTACGATAACGTTCTTGTCATCGTTCGGGTCTTTCGGCAGAAGCAGGACTTTGAGCTCCTGCTCCAGCTCCTCTACGCGTTTTTTCGCATCGGAGAGCTCTTCTTTCAGCATTTCGCGCATCTCTTCGTCGGATTCCTCCTCGAGAAGCATCAGGCTCTCTTCGATGGTCTGTTTCTGTGTTTTATAGTCCTTATATGCGTCCGCGATCGGCTGGAGTTCTGCCTGCTCCTTCATCAGCTTCTGGAACTTCGCCGCATCGGCAGCGACGTCCGGCTCGCTTAACTGATTCAGGACCTCCTCGAGACGCATGAGGATATCATCAAGTTTATCAAACATAAAATGACTGCTCCTTTTTGCTGTTTTCGTCTGTTTATGATGTCATTATGGTGTCAAAATCAAAATTCATTTCTGTCAGGGTTCTTTGTGCCAGATACCTGTCACCACGCGGTCCAGGCCTGCCAGATCCTTCAGAACCTGTACATCGGCAAAACCGTGGTGCTCCATCAGATCCCGCACTTCATCTCCCTGGTCGTATCCAATTTCAAAGCAGAGCTTTCCGCCCTCTTTTAAATAGCTTCCCGCCTGCTCTGTGATCTTCCGGTAAAAGACAAGACCGTCCGCGCTGCCGTCGAGTGCCATCCGCGGCTCATGGTCGCGCACCTCCGGCATCAGGGTTTCAATCACATCCGTGCGGATATACGGCGGATTGCTTGCGATCACATCGAAGGTTCCCTCGATGTTTTCAAATAAGTTGCTCTTTACGAACGATGCCCGTCCGCCCGCCTGTGCGCCGTTCTTTTCCGCAACCTGTAAGGCTTTCTCGGAGAGATCCGCGCCTATTCCCATACAGTCCTCTCTCGTCACAAGAAGCGATGTGAGGATGCATCCCGAACCGGTGCAGAGATCGAGAATCCGTGCATCTTTTGGAAGGCCGCGGAGCGCTTCCTCCACAAGGATCTCGGTGTCCTGCCGCGGAATCAGTACATGCTCATTCACAAAAAACGGGATTCCGTAGAACCACGCCTCTCCGGTCAGCTGCTGCAGCGGAATGTGTTCGCCGCGCTTTCTGACCAGCGCTTCGTACTGCTCCTGCTGTTCTTCTGGCATTTCATCTTCACTGTGTACAAAGTAGGTGCTGTGGCTGATCCCGCAGACATGCTCCAGTAAAAGCCATGCGTCCTGCCGGGCTTCCTCCACCCCCTGCTTTTGTAAGTACAGAATAGCGGATTCCAGTGCAGATTTCAAGTTTTTTCTATCGTGCGCACTCATCGGTCACGGCTCCTCATGTTCTTTCTTTTCGGTTTTGGCCGGGTACGTATAACCAAAGTTTTCGTTCAGGTACGCTCTCCAGTCAAACACAGCCTCCACAGCGGCAATCGCAACCTCTGCCATCTCGGCATCCGGCTCGCGCGTCGTCAGATGCTGCAGCATCAGGCCCGGTTTGCTGATCAGGTTGACCAGTTTATTGTCACTTTTTCCCGCCAGGCGGATGATTTCATACGAAACGCCCGCGATCACTGGGATGAGCAGCAGACGGATCACAATTTTCAGCAGCGGGGAATCGACCCGGATGAACATGAAAAAGATGATGCTGATGACGATGACGTACATCAGAAAGCTCGTTCCGCAGCGCTTGTGCTCCCGGGAACTCTTTAAGACGTTTTCCACGTTCAGTTCCAGACCGTGCTCGACGCAGTTGATGCATTTATGCTCGGCGCCGTGGTACATGAACACGCGCTGAATGTCTTCCATACGGGAAATGGCTGCCAGATAGCCGAGGAACAGTGCCACACGCACAAAGGCCTCTGCCACCGCGGTCAGTGTCGTTCCGGCTCCCGCTTTGTGCAGCAGTTCGGACAGGAAGTACGGCACCATCAGAAAGAGAACGACGGCGATGACAACGGAAAATGTGACGGTTCCGTACATCATCAGCTTGTCTGTCTTTTCTTTTTTCGCTTTCTGCTGCTCCTCTTCCTCTTTCGTCGCCGGCTTTTTCTTTTCCTCCTCCTCGTCCTCATAGAACGAAGCGGAGTACATAAGGGAACTCATGCCGACGATCATCGAATCGGCAAAGCTGAAGACACCGCGCAGAATCGGAACTTTTAAAAGCCCCTTGTGCTTTGTCAGCGGCTTATGCTGTTCTACCTTGACCTCAATCTCCCCGTCCGGACGGCGGACGGCGACGGAATAGCGGTCTTTGTTCATCATCATGACGCCTTCCATCACGGCCTGTCCGCCAATATTGGATGATTTCATAATTTACGTTTACCTCCTCAAAGGGGATTTTCTGCATCCGTAACGCAAGAACGGGCTGAGATCTTCCAACCTCAGCCCGTTTTTCATCTTGCTTGATTCAATTCTTATTTCATGCCGTATTTCTTGTTGAACTTCTCGATACGTCCACGAGCTGCAGCAGCTTTCTGCTGGCCAGTGTAGAACGGATGGCATTTAGAACAGATCTCAACGTGGATCTCTTTCTTGGTAGAACCTGTTACGAAAGTATTTCCGCAGTTGCAGGTAACAGTTGCCTGATGGTATTCTGGATGGATTCCTTCTCTCATTTTATTCACCTCTTCTTAATATTGTTATCTTCTCAGATTTACTCTGATGATTTCGTATTTCAGGCTGACAAAATCTCATCAACCTTGCACAGCTTTCTCATTGTATCACACAATTTTGAAAATTGCAAGCCTTATACTATTTTTTGTTTCTTTAAAATTTGAATCAGTTCGCCGTTGTTTCTGGTGCGGGCAAACATGTTCAGAATATTTTCCACGGCTTCCTCGGATTTCATGCCGTTTAATGCCTTCCGCATATTGTAAACGGCCTCCTGCTCATCCGGTGTCAGGAGAAGATCTTCTCTTCTCGTTCCCGATTTTGCTATGTCGATGGCCGGGAAGACACGGCGTTCCTGCAGCTTCCGGTCGAGCACAAGCTCCATGTTTCCGGTGCCTTTGAACTCCTCGTAAACGACATCGTCCATCTTGCTTCCGGTATCCACAAGCGCCGTGGCAAGAATTGTCAGGCTTCCGCCCTCACGCATGTTTCTGGCTGCGCCGAAGAACCGTTTCGGCATGTAGAGCGCTGCCGGATCGAGACCGCCGGAAAGTGTACGGCCGCTCGGCGGAACAGTCAGGTTGTAGGCTCTGGCGAGACGCGTGATGCTGTCGATGAAAATCGTAACGTCTTTTTTGCTCTCCACAAGGCGTTTCGCGCGCTCAATGACCATCTCGGACACGCGTTTGTGGTGCTCCGGCTGCTCGTCGAAGGTGGAATAGATGACTTCCACATTCGATCCCTGAATCGCTTCTTTGATGTCGGTGACCTCCTCCGGACGCTCGTCAATCAGAAGGATGATCAGATACATCTCCGGGTTGTTCCGCAGGATGGATTTTGCCGCATCCTTCAAAAGCGTCGTTTTTCCGGCTTTCGGCGGGGAAACGATCATGCCTCGCTGGCCTTTTCCGATCGGGCTTACAAGATCCACAATCCGCATCGCCATGCTTCCGCCCGGGCGCTCGAGGCGCAGCCTCTCATCCGGAAATACCGGCGTCATATCTTCGAAATTGCCACGGTGCATGATCTGGTCGAGCGGCAGATTGTTGACGCTCTTTAAGTATAAAAGGGCGCTGAATTTTTCGGTTGCGGACTTTACTCTCGTGTTTCCGCGGATGATATCTCCCGTTTTCAGTCCGAAACGGCGGATCTGGGACGGGGAAACGTAGACATCGCTGTCGCCCGGCATATAGTTGTCAGAGCGGATAAAGCCAAATCCGTCCGGCATGACCTCGAGGATACCGCAGGCCTCCTGGCCGCTGTCGAGCGTGCTGGTTTCCTGACGCGGTTCCTGTCTCGTCTCCGGTCTTGCTTCCTGACGCAGCGGCTCCTGTCTCATTTCCTGCCCTGCTTCCTGACGCGGCTCCTGTCTTTGCTCTTCCTCACGGTTATTCTGATTATAATTCCGTGGTTCCTGAAATCTGCGCTCATTGAAACGCGGCGCTCTTGGACGGTACTCCTGGCGCTCTCCGTTTTCACTGCGCTCTTCCCGGCGTACATACCGCGGTCTCTGGTACGGGCGCGCGGTGCCGTTTTCCGAGGTTTCCCGATTCTGGCGCTCCATACCGTCCTCCCGCTTTTCCTGCGGTTCCTGATTCTGATCCTGTACAGTTTCCGTCTTTTTTTCCTCTTTTAGAACCGCCGGCTCTTCCATGTTTTTCTGGTTTTCTTTCTGATCTTCTTCCAGCATCCGCTCAATCAGCGCTTCTTTCCGCAGGGTGGAAATTCCCTTCATGTTTCTGGATTTTGCCAGCGCTTTCAGCGTGCTCAAAGGCAATGACTCATACTTTTCTCTTGTCATACCATTTTTCCTCTATCTATTCTCTATTTGATTTTCGGTTCTGTTTGGAGTTTTTAAGATATTTGATGCGCGAATATTTTTGCTGCAATTATTTAGAATCTGATTTTTGTCATTTTACTGCTGTAGATTTTTCGTTACTGTTCACTCAGCAGTGAAACACTTGCTGTTTCGCTGCGTAAGAAAGTGATTCAGGTGTGAGCAGCCCTCCTTTTGCGAAGCAAAACTTTAAATGAGGGCTGCGAATGTTACAGTTCGCAGGGAACCTGTGAACTGTAACGATTTTTCTGCGGTTAGTGGGACTCGAACCCACACGCCGAAAGGCACAGGAACCTAAATCCTGCACGTCTGCCAATTCCGTCATAACCGCATATTATTTTTTCGAGAAAAAGAAAAATCCCATAGAAAACCTCCATGGGCGTTTTCTATGGGTTATTTAGTGAAGCATCGGGGATTCGAACCCCGGACAACTTGATTAAAAGTCAAGTGCTCTACCGACTGAGCTAATGCTCCGTATACTTTTGCATCCAACTGGGCTAGCTGGATTCGAACCAGCGAATGCAGCAGTCAAAGTGCTGTGCCTTACCGCTTGGCGATAGCCCAATGTTTCGCCTTGCTGGCAGGGTGGATAAAGGGATTCGAACCCTTGGCCTCCAGAGCCACAATCTGGCGCGCTAACCAACTGCGCTATACCCACCATAATTACGACTTACAGTCTTTTTTCACTATTTAATTTTAGTGAAGCGTGCTTGGAGGGATTCGAACCCCCGACCCACGGCTTAGAAGGCCGTTGCTCTATCCAACTGAGCTACAAGCACACAGCTTCTACAAAATTGTAGCAGCAAGCGGGTGATGGGAATCGAACCCACGTATCCAGCTTGGAAGGCTGGTGTTCTACCATTGAACTACACCCGCACGACATCGGGGTGACAGGATTCGAACCTGCGACCTCCTGGTCCCAAACCAGGCGCTCTAGCCAAGCTGAGCCACACCCCGTAAACAAGGTTTCCCGATTTGCGTTTAACCCTTTCGCGCTCGACGCAAGATTTATTATATTACATTGTTTTCGGTTTGTCAACACTTTTTTTCATTTTTTTCAAAATGTTTTTTATGTTGTTTTGTTCTCACCGAACAACAAAGAGATCTTATCATATCTTTTCTCATCTGTCAACACCTAAATTGTATTTTTTTAACAAACTTTTTAAAGATTAGTCAGAACCCGCTCCGGTACTACCCTGTTTTCTTTGGAATAGTCATGTTAGTTGCGATAATTTATTCGATTTTGGGCTGTTTTCCGCCCTTTTTCGACCCGTTTTTACTCCAGATATTTGATTTCCACCGAAAGCTCATGCTCTTCGTTGATCGTCAGCATGGCATAGCTTGGTTTTCTTCCCATCTGGCGCGGATACGTGAGGCTGCCCGGATTGACAATCCAGAGATTTCCACGCTTTTCTGCGACCGGCCGGTGCGTATGGCCGAACAGCACGATATCCACGCCTCTGGAAAGCGCCTCCGCACAGATTCCCTCTAAACCGAGCGATACACCGTAGTTATGACCGTGTGTGATAAAGGCACGGTAATCGTCGATGTTCACCTGGATCTCCGCCGGAAGGTTTGAAAACCAGTCATTGTTTCCCATGACCATATAGCACGGGCCGTTTACCTTGGATTTGATCAGGTCATCCATCCCTTCCACGTCACCGCAGTGGATCATGCCGTCGAACTCCTCACGTTCCATGGCCTCCTCGAGGTTATACATCCGTCCATGGGTATCGCTCACTACCAGAAATTTCATACTCATTCTCTTCCCTCTTCTTATTTCAAATATGATGCAATCTGCTCTTTCATCGCCGCCAGTGCTTTTCCTCTGTGACTGACTGCGTTTTTCTCTTCCGGAGAAAGTTCTGCGGTCGTGCGGCTCATATCCGGCAGATAGAAAATCGGGTCATAGCCAAAGCCGTTCTCCCCGCGTTCCTCGTAACCGATTTTTCCTTCGATTGTTCCCTTGGTGGTACAGACTGTTCCATCCGGGAAGGCGGCTGCAATCACACAGACGAATCTTGCCGTTCTTTTCTCCACCGGCACGCCCTCCAGGCGGTCAACGAGGCTCTGATTTTTGATGCGGTAGGACGTATCCTCTCCCATATATCTTGCTGAATAGACACCAGGCTCGCCGTTTAAGGCATCGACTTCCAGACCGGAGTCATCCGCAAGCACGATCGTGTCGCCGTCTGTGCATCCGGCAACGGTCTGTGCTTTGATTTTTGCATTCTCCTCAAAGGTTTTGCCGTTCTCATCGATCTCGACCGAAATGCCGGCTTCTTTCATTGAATAAATTTCCACCGGCAGATCCGCAAGGATTTCACGGATTTCTTTCATTTTGCCGGCGTTTCCTGTTGCAAATACAATTTTTTTCATAACCGTTTTCCCTCTTTCACGCTGAAATAACTTGCGATCATTATACCGTATGTGTGACGCAAACACAAGAACCCTGTCGCAAAAAAGACCCCCGTTTTTATCCGGGAGTCTTTTCTGTAATCCTGTATTATTTCGTTTTTTTCTGATTTGCCAGAGTCTTGAATCCATCGACAGCCAGGATCAGCGCCAGGATGACAAGCAGGCCTGCCAGCACGATACGTGCTACGCACCAGCCGATGCCAACGCCTGCGCCAAGGCCCTTGAAGTTTGCGATCAGGGTCTGTACAAGGGATGTGATGGTTACGATCAGCATGAATACCATCGGGAACAGGAACATTTTGTTGTTTTTGCCGACTTTTCCAAGCCAGGTGGCAACAGCAAGAAGTCCGATGGCTGCCAGCAGCTGGTTGGATGCACCGAACAGCGGCCAGATTTTGGAGTAACCGGTCAGGCCAAGGCCGATGCCGAGTACTACGGTGATAACGGTTGATACAACCGGATTGGTCAGAACGGCTTTGTAGCCGGTTGCCTCTTTGTAAGTCTGTCCCGGCTCAAGCCAGAACTCCTGGAACATGTATCTTGCCAGACGGGTTGCAGTATCCAGAGAAGTCAGGCAGAATACCGATACAGTCAGAACCAGCAGAGAGTACAGTACGTGGGTCGATCCGCCAAGTCCCGGAATGGTTGCTACCATCTCGGAGATACCGGTTGCAAATACAGCGGTCGGAACAACGGTGGTTCCGTCTGCGTATCTGGACCAGATGTAGCCGACTGCACACAGAGATACGATTGCAAGTGCACACTCAATCAGCATACCGCCGTATGCGATCGGGCGGGCATTTTTCTCATTGTCAAGCTGTTTCGATGTAGTTCCGGAACCAACGAGTGAATGGAATCCGGAAATTGCTCCGCAGGCGATGGTTACGAACAGGGCCGGGAACATAAATCCAAGAGAACTTCCGGTCGGAGCCAGCGTATCTTTGAATCCGGTGAATGCCGGGATATCCAGGGATGCATGGCCCATCAGAGCACTTCCGATGACACCGACAACGGCTACGATCATCATGAAGTACAGAAGGAAGGAGCTTAAGTAGTCACGCGGCTGAAGCAGAATCCAGACCGGTGCAACAGAAGCTACGGTGATATAGATACCAACGATTACCATCCATGCTGTCTCGGAGAGATAGATCGGATGGAAGTTTAATCCAACAACAACGCAGACAACGATAGCTGCAACGCCTGCGATGGTGGAAACGCCAAGAGATACATTTCTTCTGTATACCATGAACCCGAACACAACAGCAAGCACAATGAACAGAATGGAAATCATAGCAGTTGTTGCATTTGCAGAACTTGCTGCCACATCGACAGCGCCGCTCTCGGTGTAGGTTGCCCTGAAGGTATTGGCAACGATGGAACCGAAGGCTGCAACAACAAGGATCAGGGTCAGGTAAGCGAATACGATAAAGAGTTTTTTCGCTTTGCTTCCCATGGTGTCTGCGATAACCTCGCCGATGGACTGTCCTTTGTGGCGCAGGGATGCAAACAGTGCGCCGTAATCATGAACGCCTCCAAAGAAGATACCGCCGATGAGTACCCATAAAAGAACCGGAACCCATCCAAAGACAGCGGCCTGAATCGGTCCGTTGATCGGGCCTGCGCCTGCGATGGATGAGAAGTGATGTCCCATTAAGACAGGAGCTTTGGCAGGAACGTAGTCCACACCGTCCTCCTCGGTGAATGCAGGGGTTTTCCGTTTCGGATCAACGCCCCACTGCTCGGCAAGCCATTTTCCGTAGAATACGTATCCGGCGATCAGAATGCCGATTCCGACAACCAGTACAAGAATACTATTCATTTGTTTTTTCCTCCCTCTTTTTGGTAGAATAAATTTATAGATAGCTAAGACCGGAACATCTTAGTATATCCCTTTACCAATTCCCAAGCCGCCCGGTTTCCAAACACTTTCTGTTCTGCCGTATCAAAAACGAGCAGCCGCACCTGACAGTAGCCTCTCAAAGAAAACCGGTAATTTTTATAATACTTATATTTTCGGATTTTCTTCTTTACGCTGTCCGCAACCGGTTTGTCCGCAAAAAAAATACCGGTGACCAGCGTGTACATGTGGTCGGTATCCGGTACTTCCTTCCCCTCGCGAACCACCTTTGGCTCTATCCATTCTGTCAGGTCTGTCAGAAATGTTTCGACGTCCTGGTCGTTCAGTTCTTCCACCGCTTTAAAATACGCGTGTTCATGACAGCTGATCCTCCACAGCTCTGCTTTCTTTGAGAGCACGTATTTTGCGCCGCTCTCGTGGTAGCTTGCACAGGCATCGTATGTATGGCCGTTTACTTCGGACGGCTTTACGATATCGTAGCTCCTCTCGTAGGAATGCAGCAGCCTGTCTCTGATCTCCTGTCCGTTCATGGTTTCCTCCGCTTGATGAAAAAATTTCGCATGAGGACAGTTTAGCACAGTAGCGCAGTGATTTCAAGGAAATATTATGCTTTTCTAAAATTTTTCTTTTAATTTTTGTTATTAAAAAGGAGCAACGCCAAAAATCATTCGGCATTGCTCCTCCATTTGTATTATTTCTGTTCTTTTTCCCGGCGCGGCGGCTTCGGTCCCGCGTACTGGTAAAAGTAGGTTTTCAGCATTCCATTGTAAATTTTACGGTTTTTATCCGCCTTTTTGCCGAGATACCGCTCGGCATCCTCGTAGCTCGTGATCAGATACATCGACCAGGAATCGAGAGCGCGGTACCGCTCTCCTAATGTCTGATACAGGGCCGGAAGATCTTTTTTGTCCTCCAGGCGCTCACCGTACGGCGGGTTGGTAATCAGAAAACCGTATTTTTTCGGGTGCGACAGCTCGGCAACCGGACGCTGCTGGAAATGAATCAGGTGATCCACACCGGCCAGCTTTGCGTTCTCTCTGGCACTCTTGATGACATCTCCGTCGATATCAAAGCCCTGAATATCTGTCTCAATATCGTTCCGGATCCGGTAGCGTGCATCCTCCGCCGCATCCATCCAGCATTTTTTCGGCACGAGGTGCGTCCACTGCTCCGCAAGGAAAGAACGGTTGAGACCCGGTGCAATATCGGCCGCCATCATGGCCGCCTCGATCGGGAACGTACCGCTTCCGCAGAACGGATCGACAAGAATCCGGTCACCCTTCCACGGCGTCAGCATGATAAGTGCTGCGGCAAGGGTCTCGGTGATCGGCGCTTTCGCGGTCAGCTTGCGGTAGCCTCTCTTATGAAGGGAAACGCCGGAGGTATCGAGTCCGATCGTAACCTCGTCTTTTAAAATCGAAACACGGATCGGGTACTGTGCACCGTCCTCCGGGAACCACTCCATGTGGTAGACCTGTTTCAATCGCTCGACAATCGCTTTTTTCATGATCGACTGGATATCGGACGGGCTGAAGAGCTTACTCTTGATGGAGTTTGCCTTCGTTACCCAGAACTTTCCGTTTTTCGGGATAAAATTCTCCCACGGGAGTGCTTTTGTCGCTTCAAAGAGTTCATCGTACGTCTCGGCGTGGACCTGTCCTACTTTGAGCAGGATACGCTCGGTCGTGCGAAGGAACAGGTTGGCGTAGGCGATTCCCTCTGCATCTGCAAGAAACGTTACTTTTCCATCCTCCACGCGCTCGATTTCGTAGCCGAGGTCGAGGATTTCACGTTTCATCACCGCCTCCAGGCCGAAGTGGCACGGGGCGATCAGTTCATATAATTCCATACTCTCCCGTCCCCTCTTATAATGTGAGCTGTTTTACGACGGTGCCGTCAAAGCCTTTGATCGTAAATACGCCGTCCTCGAGGATTGCATAGGTCGGGATATTGCCCTCTTTCGGCAGAGATACAGAACCCGGGTTCAGGAAGGTGTGTGCGCCTTTTTTCTCGGCACGCAGGACGTGGGTATGGCCGTACAGGAAGATATCTCCATCCATCAGCGGCGGCAGATTCTGCTCATTGTAGATGTGGCCATGGCTCATATAGAAGGTATGGCCTCCCTCGATCAGGATGCCGTAATCTGCCAGCACCGGGAACTCCAGTACCATCTGATCTACTTCTGCGTCGCAGTTTCCGCGCACGTTGGTGAGGTACTGTTTTTTCTCATTCAGCATGGCGATGACCTGTTTCGGTGCGTATTCTTTTGGAAGATCGTTTCTCGGGCCGTGATAGAGAAGGTCGCCTAACAGAAACAGGCGGCTTGCGCCCTCTGCCTCGAAGGCTTCCAGCATTTTTCTGCAGTAATAGGCAGAACCGTGAATATCAGATGCAAACATGTATTTCATATCATGATCTCTCTTTCGTTTTGTGGTTTGGTTTTGTATTGTTTTCTGTTTCATCTTACCGTATCTTTTCCCGCTTGACAAGAAGAAATATTGCCATGCTACAGCTCTTCCCCCGCCACCAGATACCGTCCGCGGTATGCATGCATTCCGCCGATGACCGTTTTGACCTCGTATCCGTTCTCCGCCAGCCGCTTTCCCTCCGCCATGCTCGCGGCACCCCGCTCACAGCAGATCACAAGAATTTTGTCCCGCGGCAGACAGACCCGTTCGAGCAGATGGTCATAGGGAAGATTCACCGCTCCTTTCACATGCCCTTTTTCGTATTCCCGCCGGTTCCGCACATCGATGATCATCGCCCACGGTTTTCCCACGTACCAGTCCAGCTGGTCTGCCGCCAGCAGTGTCATGCCTGCCATATCCTGGTCCCCCTCTCCGGATCTGACTTTCTCTCCTGTTTTATATGTATGCAGAAACCGGCGGCAGAGTCCGTATGGGACCCGCCGCCGGCTTTTTTCTGCCGGAATTCCGAGGTTTACTTAGTATTTTTCATACTCATCCTTCTCGTCCTGCTCCCGGTTCTGCTGACCATAGGATGACATCTCACGGTCTTTCACATGACTGCAATCTCTGCTGTTCTTCTGGTTTTTGCTGTATTCGCTTTTCTCGTATCCGTTCTTACTGTACTCGTTTTTGCTGTATTCATTTTTGCTGTTTCTGGTCATAATCTTGTTTCCTCCTGAATGTTTTTTGTCCTGCGACATCCTTTAGTATCGCTTTTTCCGCGCAGATTATGCATCCAGAACCCTGTTTTTCCATGGTATCTGTTCCAAAGTGGGGAATGCAAGCCCAAAAACACTGTGTTTTTCCTGCTTTTGGACCACTGCTTTCCAAATTGTGGTAATTTTTTCCAACTTTTGAATTTCGATGTTGCTTTTTCCCGTTATCTGTATTATAATCAATTTTGTAAAAGAATTTACCCTTCATAAATTTTTTTACAATTAATAACCCCTTATTAATTATTTATACTCCCCTTGAAAGACCGGTAGCTCCCCTGCCGGTCTTTCTTTTTGCAATTATTCAGAGCCCCATCTCGATTCCGCTGCGCTGCATCTCGATGTGGCTTCTCGCCATATAAAATTTCAAGAAGAACTGTTCGTTCATGCGAGCATGACTCACAGTTCTTTTTGAAATTTTGCATGGCTCTGAATAATTGCAAAAAGAAAGTCTGCATCAGCAGACTTTCCTCCTTTTTCCCGTTCTGTATATATGATTAGAATTCTACTTTTTCACCTTTTGCCGCTTTCGCTACGGTTCCTGCGAGGACGATCAGCGCCATGAGGTTTGGAATTACCATCAGGCCGTTAAAGAGGTCTGACAGGTTCCATACGAGATCTACTTTCAGCAGAGAGCCGAGGAATACAAACACAACGACAATCAGTGAGAACGGAACGACTGCTTTCTTTCCGAACAGATACTGTACGTTCTGTCTTGCGAAGAAGTACCATCCGACGATGGTTGAGAACGCAAAGAACAGAAGGCAGATCGCTACGAACGCCGGACCAAAGCCTTTGAGGCCGGTACGGAATGCCGCCTGTGCAACCGGGGTTCCTACAACGCCGGTACTCATCATCTCTTCCAGAACGCCGGAAGAAAGAATAACGAGAGCGGTCATGGTCAGGACAACGAAGGTATCAATAAAGACACCGATCATCGCTACTTCACCCTGATCCTCCGGGTTCTCGACATCGGCAATCGCATGGGCATGCGGGGTGGAACCCATACCGGCTTCATTAGAGAAGAGGCCTCGGGCAACACCGTAACGCATGGCTTTCCGCACGGTAATACCGGCTGCTGCACCAAATACGGCGTCCGGACGGAATGCACAGATAAAGATCGAAGCAATCGCTGACGGCACATGCTGGATGTTGATCAGAATAACAACAAGGGCTCCGACGAGATACAGGGCTGCCATCACCGGAACAACTTTTTCGGTGAAGGATGCGATACGGGAGATACCTCCGATGAAAATGAATGCGGCGAGAACGGCTACAATCACACCCATCACCCATTTCGGTACGGAAAATGCGGTGTAGAACGCATCACTGATGGAGTTCGACTGTACCATATTTCCCATAAAGCCAAGTGCCAGAATAACGGCTACGGCAAAGAAGCCTGCCAGTGCTTTTCCAAACGTTCCCTTGAATGCGTGGGTAATGTAGTAAACCGGTCCTCCGATGACTTCTCCGTTCTCATCGCGGCGTTTGGAGATCTGCGCGAGATACGCCTCGCCGTAGATCGTTGCCATGCCGAAGAACGCAGCAAGCCACATCCAGAAGATGGCTCCCGGGCCGCCGGATACGAGTGCGGTCGCACATCCTGCGATGTTTCCGGTTCCGACCTGTGCGGCGATCGCTGTTGCAAGCGCCTGGAAGGAAGTCATGCCGTCTTTTCCGGCCTTCTTACCCTTTAACGAGAAACCGCCGAAGACGCGGTTCCACGCGGTCTTAAACTTTCTTACCTGTACAAAGCGGGTCCGAACAGAGAAATAAACTCCCGTACCTACCAGCAGAAACAGCAGTACGCTGTTCCAGAGCACATCACTGATCTGCGCAATTGCCTGATTCAATGCATCCATTTTCTTTTCTCCCTTTCCATTCGACGTATGGTCTGAACGATGCGGATCACACATCCGCACCGTTTTGAGAAAAAAAATACCATCTCCTGCGGGACTTTTCCTGCAGAACATGGCTCTGATTGAAAAATACAGCAAAAAACCGCGCTTCCGGAATTTTTTCGTTTCTGCGCACCGCTTTTTTTGTTCCGCGGCTGTTCTTCTTCTGTATCTTTTTTGACTCTGTCCTTTTGCCTGAGAGATTCTGCATCGCTGCATTGCACCTTCGGCACTCTTTTCAAGAGCTTCTCCAGAGACCACTCCGTTTTTAGTCCTCGCCGTCTCCCGTCCGTTCTTGTTTTAAGAAGAGAACCAGCACCTGAAAGTTTTACTTCTTCGGTCGTGCACCTTTCAAAAATTAAATTTCCAAAGGCTCTCCGCACATTTTCTAAAAACTTCTACGTCTTTTTTTATTTTTGTAAAACTATAGCACCTGTGATAGGATTCGTCAATACCCCATGCCGTATTTTTTTCGGAATATTGCAAAAATATATAAAAAAGAATCCTGCTTTGCAGGATTCTCCGCCTGCGGCGGGTCGCTTCAGCGACATAATTCCACTCCGCCGCAGTGCGATCCTGCCCGGAGGGCTTTTTAATTTACAGGAAAATTCAACGAAGTTTCCTGTAAATTAAAAAATCAGCAGATCTGCGCGCACGCCTCAAAATCGCATGCGCGGCACAGATCTGCTGTTCTCTTTTCCAAATATCTTTTATGACGCCTGGAACTGGCTGTTGTACAGCTTGTAGTAGAAGCCTTTCTTCTCAAGAAGCTCCTCATGGCATCCCTGCTCGATGATCTTTCCGTCTTTCATGACAAGGATCAGCGAAGCGTTGCGGATCGTGGACAGACGGTGGGCAACGACGAAACTCGTTCTGCCCTGCATCAGCTTGTCAAACGCCTCCTGAACCTGCAGTTCGGTACGGGTATCGATGCTGGAGGTCGCCTCGTCGAGGATCAGCATCGGCGGCAGGCAGAGCATGACACGGGTGATACAGAGAAGCTGTTTCTGACCCTGGCTGATGCTGTCTTCGCTGAGAAACGTGTCAAGCCCCTTCGGCAGACGCTTGATAAACTCCCAGCTGTGTGCTTCTTTGGCCGCATTGATGATCTCCTCTTCCGTCGCATCCGGCTTTCCGAAGCTGATGTTGTCGCGCACGGTTCCCTGTTTGATCCAGGTATCCTGCAGCACCATACCAAAGCAGCTGCGGAGCGCATGGCGGGACAGTCCGTCGATCGGCTTTCCGTCGATGCAGATCTTTCCGGCATCGACATCATAGAAGCGCATCAGCAGGTTGATAAACGTCGTCTTTCCGCATCCGGTCGGGCCGACAATGGCAACACGCATGCCCGGCTGTACGTCAAGATTAAAGTTCTCGATCAGTTTTTTCTCTTTGTCATAACTGAATGCTACATCATCGATCGTCACATTTCCCGTCACGGTATTGATCGTTCCGGCTGGGTCTGCACTCTCCTCTTTCTCTTCCAGAAGAGCAAAGATACGGCCTGCGCAGGCAAGCGCGTTCTGCATCTCGGTGATAACGGAGCTGATATCATTGAACGGTTTCATATACTGGTTTGCGTACGACAGCAGAACGGAAAGTCCGCCGACGGTCAGCGCGCCGCCCGGGATCATGAAAGCTCCCACAAGGGCAACACCGGCATAGATCACGTTGTTGACAAAACGGGTGGACGGGTTCGTTAAGGAGCTGTAGAACACAGCCTGCTGGCTGTATTTCTGCAGATCTTTGTTGATTTCTGCAAAACGCTCGGAAGCTTTCTCCTCATAGCCGAACGCTTTGACTACTTTCTGGTTTCCGATCATCTCGTCGATGAGTGCAGTCTGTTTGCCTCGCGTCTCACTCTGTTTCTGGAACATTTTGAACGAGCGGCCGGAAATAAATTTTGCCACAAAGAAGCTGAGCGGTGTCAGGCAGATCACAAGAAGAGTGATCCATACATTCTTCGAGAACATGAAAAACAGTGTCACGATAATAGTTACGATACCGGAGAACAGCTGCGTAAAGCCAAGCAGAAGACCGTCCGATAAGATATCGGTATCTGCGATGACACGGCTTACGATGTCTCCGGAGCTGTGCTGATCCAGATAGGACAGCGGCAGCACCTGGATATGACGGATCGCCTGGGAACGAAGGTCACGCACGATACGGTACGTCATACGGTTGTTGATCAGGTTCATGATCCATGCGGAAAGTGCGGAAACGAGGGTAAAGAATACGATTCGTTTCAGATAGCACCACATCTCCGGGAAATTGACCTGGTGGGCTGCAACGACCTCATCGATCGCATCGCCGAACAGTATCGGAATATAAAGCTGTAAAATAACGGTAACCGCAGCCAGGACAATACTAAGGCCTAAGAAAATTTTATAATTTCCGATAAACGCCATCAGCTTTTTCATGACCTGCATGCCGCTTTTTCCGGACTTGTTTTCTGTCTTTTTCATGCGATCACCCCGCTTTCGTTGTTATAAGCTGCACGCTCTTCCGGGAACTGGGAGAAGTAAATCTCGCGGTAAACCTCGCAGGTTTTCATCAGCTCGTCGTGTGTGCCGTTTCCTTCGAGCGTACCATTTCCAAGAACGAGGATCTGGTCTGCCTGACGGATACCGGCGATTCGCTGGGATACGAGGAAGGTTGTCGTGTTTCCTTCGAGATTGTGGATGGCTTTGCGGAGTTTTGCATCTGTTGCAAAGTCAAGCGCACTCGAGCTGTCGTCCAGAATCAGGATTTCCGGTTTTTTTACCAGCGCACGCGCAATAGAAAGACGCTGTTTCTGTCCGCCGGAGAGGTTCTTTCCGTTCTGCTCCAGCATAAAATCGAGCTGATCCTGTTTGCCTTCTACGACTTCTTTCGCCTGGGCTGTGGTGAGCGCCTCCCAGATTTCTGCATCGGTGGCGTCCTCTTTGCCCCACTTCATATTGTCGCGGATGCTGCCTTTAAAGAGCACTGCTCTCTGCTGAACAACACCGACTTTATTGCAGAGCTCTTCTTTCGTGTAATTCTTTACATTCTCGCCGTCTACCATGACGTCACCGCTGGTCGCATCGTAGAAACGGGAAATCAGGCTGACCAGCGTCGATTTTCCGCTTCCGGTACCGCCGATGATTCCGATGGTCTGGCCGCGTTTTGCGGTAAAGCTGATATCCGATAAGCTCTCTGCGCCGGCTCCTGCATAGGTGAAGCTGACATTTTTAAATGTAACAGCCGCATCGCCAGTTACTTTCTTTGCAGCGCCGCCTTTTGCCGGGTAGTTCATGGTTGTCGGAACCGCCAGTACGCCGGAGACACGCTCTGCACAGGCAACGGATTTGTTTAAGGTGATGATGAGCGATGCCAGTTTGATCAGCTCCACGATGATCTGCAGCATGTAGTTGTAAAGTGCGACAACCTGTCCCTGCTGCATACTGCCGATGTTGACCTGAAGGCCTGCCTGCCAGATCAGGACAACGGCTGCGATGTTGATGAGGACATAGGTCAGCGGATTTAACAGTGCGGAAATTTTTCCGACAAACTCGTTCAGACGAGTCAGCTCATCGTTGCTCTTTTCGAAATCGGCAACAGACTGCTCCTCACGGCAGAACGCACGGATGACACGGACACCGGTCAGGTTTTCTCTTGTCATTCCGGTGACGCGGTCGAGTGCCGCCTGTACCTTTTTGAACAGCGGGATGCTGACCAGCATGATGCCGAATACGGCAACGAACAGGATCGGAATAGTAACCAGGAATACGATGGCACATTTTACGTTGACGGTAAATGCCATCACAACGGAACCGAATACGATAAACGGACTCCGCAGCAGCAGACGCAGACCCATGTTGATTCCGTTCTGCACCTGGTTGATATCGTTGATCAGACGGGTGATCAGCGTATCGGTTCCAATGGTATCCAGCTCCGTAAAGGACAGCGCCTGGATGTGGTCAAAGACCGCCTGGCGAAGCTCGGTTGCACAGCCGACGCTCGCTTTTGCCGCGAAATACTGCGCGGTGAAGCTGCAGCAAAGTCCGACTGCTGCCATCAGAACGAGGATTCCAAAACGGCTGACGATGTACGGACGGTTATTGCCTGCGATACCCACATCGATGATCTGGGCAACAACCATCGGCACCAGAAGGTCGAATACGACTTCCAGAAGCTTGAACAAAGGAGCGATGATGCTCTCTTTTTTGTAGTGCTTCAAGTAGACTCCAAGACTTTTCATCTTCTTTTTCACTCTCCATTTCTTTGTTTCTTGACATTGACAGTATAATCTCATATGATTAATACGAATAGTATTGTTTTTATAGCTTAGTGATACATTTTTAATATCATAGATAATTTCACGAAAGGAAGTCTCTTATGGAACTGCGCCAGCTTGAATATTTCCGCGTCATCGCCGAAACTGAAAGCATTCACGAGGCCGCCCGCCGCCTCAATATGTCCCAGCCGCCGCTCAGCTATCAGCTAAAACAGCTGGAAGCCGAACTGAATGTCACTTTATTTGAACGCACCCGCCAGGGCGTCCGCCTGACCGAAGCCGGAAAACTGCTGTACGACCGCTCCGCCAATCTGCTCGAGTACGTGAAATCGACGGAGCTTGAGGTCGCAAAGGTCGGCAAAAAGCGGGTTCTGCGCCTCGGCATCACACCGACCACCGTTGCGACGATCATGCCGTGCGTCTCGCTTTTTTCCCGCCGCAATCCCGATGTCAACTTCGAGGTGCACGACGGCATCACCTACACGCTGTACCGCTATCTGATGGACGGCATCATCGACATTTCCATCGCCCGCACGCCGCTGCGGCTCGACGATGTCGACTATAAAATTTTAAGCTCTGAACCTATGATTGCCGTTTCTTCAAAAGATATGCTTCCCGAGAAGAACGGATCGCTAAAGCTCTCGGATCTTTTGAATATTCCGCTCATCATCTACCGCCGGTATGAGGCGCTCATCATGGATGCGTTCCACTCGCGCGGCATGGAGCCAGATCTTTTCTGCGTCTGCGACGATCCCCGCGGCGCGATGCTCTGGGCAAAGGAAGGCCTTGCCACTGCCATTTTCCCGCAGTCCATGAGCTCTCTCTGCCAGGGACTCCGCATCCAGCCGCTCGCAGAAAGCGACCTGGAAACGCAGATCGCCGTGATCTGGAAAAAGGGGCGGAAACTCTCTCCGCTTCTGCAGGACTTTGTCGATGCCTGCATGGAGAGCATATTATAATAGAAGAAGTCCGCTGCGCCGGTCTCTTTTTCAGGGATCAGCGCAGCGGACTTCCTTTTTTTATTTCTCATTCTTTTTACTGCACAAACAGCAGCGCGATATTCAGCAGTGTCACAATCACCGCAATCGTAAACAGGGCAATTTTCAGCTGCAGACTGTTCGCGTATTTTCCCATGACTTTTTTCGAGGACGTCAGATAAATCTGCGTAAATACCGTAATCGGGAGCTGCATTCCAAGGAACATCTGTGAATAGAGAAGGCCCTGGAACGGGGAATCAATCAGAAGAATGACCGCTGCGGCCGGGATCATGGTAAGAAGGATTCCCCAGCGTGTCTCCTTACTCTTGATCTCATACGGCTTGTTGAAAATCCCCGAAAAAATCGTTCCGCCCGCCATTCCCGCGGTGATGCTCGATGAAATTCCGGCGAGGAGAAGCGCCGCTGCGAAGATCACCGATGCGGCATTTCCAAGGAGCGGTGTCAGCATCTTTCCCGCCGTTGCGAGATCATCCACCTGTTTTGCATTCTGCGGCTGGAAAAACGTTGCGGCCGCCATCAGGATCATTGCACTGTTGATGGCCCATCCGATGATCATGGAAAACAGGGTGTCTTGGAACTCATACTTTAACTGGCGCGCAATCACCTCATCATCCTCAAGATTCCACTGGCGGCTCTGAATAATTTCCGAGTGGAGAAACAGGTTGTGCGGCATGACGACCGCACCGAGGACGCTTAAAATGACCGGCATTGAGTGCTCTGGAAACGACGGTTTTACCCAGCCGACAGCCGCCTGCGCCCAGTCGATATCGGCGATCCAGACCTCAAAGAGGAACGAAAAGCCGATCAGCGAGACAAACACAATGATCAGTTTTTCAATCCGTTTGTAAGCACTTGTAAACTCACAGATCAGAACCAGCACGAGAATTATCATGCTGCCGGGCTTGATCGGAATGCCGAACAGCATCTGGAGCGCAATCGCACCGCCGAGGATCTCCGCCATTGCGGTCGCCACCGCTGCCATCATCGCCGTCGCAAGAATCGTGTTTTTCAGCCACGCAGGCAGATAGAGGCTCGCCGCCTCCGAGAGGCACTTTCCCGTGACAATGCCGAGATGCGCCGCATTGTGCTGCAGAAAAATCAGCATGATCGTGGACAGAGTGACCATCCACAGAAGCTCGTAGCCGTAACCCGATCCGGCGGCAATGTTGGATGCCCAGTTTCCCGGGTCGATAAAACCGACCGTGACAAGAAGTCCCGGGCCGAGATAGCGGAGAAAATTCATACCCGCCGTCTCTTTTCGTTTTCGATTTTGTTTCATATTCTTTCCTTTCTGACAATTTGATACGGAACCGGCCCATCCAGTACCGGCAGAAATCGTTTTGTTGTGGTTTTGGTTACTTTGGTTAGTTACAACTAACTGCATTGTACATGGGATTTTCCAAAAAGTCAAATCATGTTTTCTCTTTCTTGTACTTCACCGTCCGCTGTGCTACAATAAAACTGCTTATTTTGAACTAAAAGGAGAATTTTTATCATGATACGACTTGCCGTCCCGGAGGATTTTACTTCGATCATGTCAATCTATGCTTACGCCCGCTCTTTTATGCAGGAAACCGGAAATCCAAACCAGTGGGGAAATCATTTTCCGCCGGAGGAACTGATTCACAACAGAATCCGCGACAAACAGCTTTTTGTTTTTGAGGAAAGCGGCACGCTGCACGGCGCGTTTGCCTTCATCCTCGGCGAGGATCCGACGTATCTGCAGATTGATGACGGCTCCTGGCTCTCCGATGCGCTGTACGGCACCATCCACCAGGTTGCCTCGGATGGAACGATCCACGGATTTTTCTCGCAGATCGTCGATTACTGCTGGGCACAGATTCCGCACCTGCGCGTCGATACGCATGCGGACAACAAAATCATGCAGCATCTGATCCGGAAAAACGGATTTGAACAGCGCGGTATTATCTATGTGCTGAATCACTCCCCGCGAATTGCGTTTGAGCGGGTAAAATAAGTTTTTCTTCGCCGTACAGGCATCAAAAAACAGAGCACCTGATCTGTTGTAACATACAGATCTGTGCTCTGTCTTTTTATACAAACTTCAGCAGTGTGCGGATCATTCCGCCTACATCAACCGGTTTTGTAATGTAACCGTCCATCCCTGCCTCGCGGGCCGCTTTTTTGTCCTCCGCAAAGGCATTCGCTGTCATCGCAATCACCGGAATCCGCTTTTTCCCCTCTGTTTTTGCACCTTTCTGTGTGCAGAATACAGATGCGTAAAAAACGGATTTTCCTGTGTATCGTTTTATGCGTGGATTCCTCTGTTCTCGTCCCCGGACTCGTTTACGCCGAATTCGTAATCATTGCCCGGCAGAATCATGTTCAGCAGGATTCCTGCGATGGCTGCAATGGCAAGTGCAGTCAGGGTGACGGTCGTTCCGCCGATCGTAAAGGAGAGACCGTTGCTGAAGCCCAGTCCGCAGACAAAGATGACGCCCGCGATGATCAGGTTTCTCGATTTGGTCAGGTCTACTTTATTCTCTACCACGTTACGCACACCGATGGCAGAAATCATACCGTACAGCATGAAGCTGACGCCTCCGATGATGGAGGACGGCATGGTGCTGATGAGTGCCGATACCTTCGGAATGAAGCTGACGATAATCGCAAAGACTGCGGCAATACGGATGACTCTCGGGTCATGTACGCGGCTCAATTCCAGAACGCCGGTGTTCTCGCCGTACGTCGTGTTGGCCGGTCCGCCGATGAAACCTGCCATTGCGGTTGCAAGACCATCACCGAGCAGGGTTCTGTGCAGGCCCGGATCAGAAAGGAAGTTCTCTCCTACGGTTGCAGAGATCGCCGACATATCGCCGACATGCTCCATCATGGTCGCAATCGCGATCGGTGCCATAATCATAATGCTGGTCAGATCGAATTTGCAGAGCTGCAGCGGCGGAAGTCCGACGATGCCTGCCTGTGCAGCCGGCGCAAAGTTGATGATCACGGATCCGTCCGGATTTTTGATGCCGAGTGCATTCAGGACAACTGCCACAGCGTAGGCAATCACAACGCCCATCAGAATCGGAATGATTTTGAACATTCCTTTTCCCCAAATGTTGAAAATGATGATGACTGCCAGCGCAACCAGTGCCAGGAACCAGTTCGTCGAAGCATTATTAATGGCGGAACCAGCAAGGCTGAGGCCAATGCAGATGATAACCGGACCTGTGACAACCGGCGGCAGGTAGCGCATCACGCGTTTGACGCCGACCATGCGGATGATCAGAGCAAAAATCAGGTACAGAAGACCTGCTACCACAATACCTCCGCAGGCATAGGCTGCCTTGTCGTTGACACTCATGCTGGCATATTTTCCGGTGTTCAGGTTTGCAACAGCAGCAAAGCCGCTTAAGAATGCAAACGAGGAACCAAGAAATGCCGGTACTTTAAATTTCGCGCACAGATGGAACAGCAGCGTTCCAAAGCCGGCGCAGAACAGCGTGACGGATACGGTAAGACCGCGGGATGGTCCCTCGCCGCATGCATCTACAAAGTAGCTGTTTACCAGAATCGGCACCAGAATGGTTGCACCGAACATGGCAAACATGTGCTGCAATCCGAGAATCAGCATTTTAGGAATGCCGAGCTTTCTCGCATCGCGGATGACTCCATTAGACTCGTTCATACGTCTCTCCCTCTCTTTTGTTTTTCCTTCCCATTATAGGCGTTATATTCTGGAAATACAAGCGAAAGATTCCGTTCCGCACACTTTAATTTTCAAACGGGCGGACACGAAGGGCAACACTTAATTCATCGCAGATTTCCCGGCATTTCTGAATCTTTTCTTCCGGCATAACTTTCTCGACAACGGTCATCACAACATTCGGCACATACTGTTTTGCAAGTACTGCAAACTCCTTGATCGCCTCGTACGACTGGATGCCGAATTTCGACCGCGTGAGCTCCAGAAATTCCTTTTCATCCGGCGCGTTTAAGGAAATCGAGACGGTATCGAATCTTCCCTTTAATTCCGGGGTGACATCTCTTCCATAGATCAGGTTGGCAAGACCGATCGTATTCAGACGCACTTTCAGGTTCGGATACGTTTCTTTTAAGGAATCGATCACCCGACAGACATCCGCAAGCCGCTCAAGCGGTTCTCCGAAGCCGCAGAAGACCAGTTCATTGATCACGTTCAGATCGTACTGTGCGAACAGCTCCAGCATCGTCTCAACGGATGGCTCGCCCTCTTTTAACCACAGTGTATTTCCCTCCTGCTGCTGTTTCGTCTGGCGCAGACAGAACACACAGCTGCACGGGCATTTGTTTGTCATGTTGACATAGACATTTTTTCCGGTAAGATCGCCGCTCTTTGCAAGGTCGAGATACCCTTCCTCGCCGACGGCTCCGGTTACAGTATATAAATACATTACGCTTCCTCCGTTAAGTCCTTCATAAACATTTCAAAGCAGAGTCCCCAGTAGCTCGGCACTTCGTTTTCTTCGCAGTAGCGGATGCATTTCGATACGTAATCCGCTGCCTTTTTCACCGACTCGTACAGGCTGTGGCCGTTCAGATACATGCCTGCGATAATTGCCGCAATGACATCTCCCGTACCGCTCCGGTCGCCGCCGATGCGGTCTACCATGACGATCTGGAAATCCTCGCCTTTGTTATAGATAAAGTTGGCAATCTGTGTCTGGTTAAAGTGGATACCCGTCACAACAATATGTTTCGGTCCCCGCTCTGCCAGTTTTCCGCACATCTCCTTCAGCTCCTCAATCGAAGCTCCGTTCTTCGGATACGGCGCATCAAGCAGTGTACAGAGCTCTGTCAGGTTCGGCGTGATGATGTCCGCGTAGTGAACCAGCTCTTTCATCTTGTCGCACATCTCTTTCGTGTACGTCCGATACAGCTTTCCATAGTCTCCCATGACCGGATCGACGATGACAAAGTTGCGGTCCGTCTTGAAATGGCGGATAAAATCAAGCACAATATCCACCTGCTGTTCCGATCCTAAAAAGCCGGTCGAGATCGCATCGAAATCGAGCTTCAGATCCTTATAGGTCTGAATGTAATCCTTCATCCGGTCGGTATAATCATCAAAGTAATACGTCGGAAACTGCGTATGTGCCGAGAGAATTGCGGTCGGAACTGCCACCGCCTGAATCTTCATCGCCGACACGATCGGCGCCATCACAGCAGTGGAACAGCGGCCAAAACCGGTCAAATCGTTAATCAGTGCTATCTTTTTCTGTTTTTCCATGTTGTTCTCCTCTTTTCCGGAATGCCACCACACCCGTTTTACGTTTATTTTTACACAACTGTGCCTTATTTACAAGTTTTTTCCGGTGAAAAAGAAAAGTATCCGTCACAGATACCGGATACCTTTCTTTTTCTCTTTGCTATTTTGCGGGTTTCTATGTCTACGCTTCTAAAATCTTGCATGCGAATGGCGCCAGTGCCATATCTCCATACGTTACTTCCTTCGCGTTATGATTGATATACATCGTCACCTTCTGCTTCTCGTTTCCTCTCGTCACGATCTCAAGGCCCTCTTCGGACGGCACCATCTGGAAATGGCATTCCCGCATCACCTGTTCCATCAGAAGCTTCGTGATCTTCTCTTCCAGACCGCAGCCCACGTAATACAAAGTTCCCCTGCCGGTCTGTTTTCTCGTCACGGCTGCAAATTCCTGGTAGAACGCATCCGCGTAACGGAACAGCACTTCCGCATCCTGCACTTTGATCATATCGCGGAAGATTCCGCCTGTGCCTTCCGCGCCCTCGAACACGCCGCTTCCCACAACCGGGAATGCATCATAGTCCTGCAGGCTCTCCGTCTCTTCTACGGTCAGACCCGCAAGCGCATTGTAGTGCACCGGCAGTGTCTCGCCGAACGGAACGTTGTTGTCCGCATCTTTCACGGCGTGGCGGTACGTCACGATTACGGTTCCGCCGTTTTTCACAAACGCTTCCACCTTTTCTTCCATCTCCGGCTTCGTAATGATCATCTGTGGCAGGATCACAACTTTGTAAGAAGAAAAGTCTCTGTCCTCCGGAATCACGTCCACGCCGACGTTCTGATCATAGAATGCTTTATAAAACTTCTGCATCTCCGCCGCCGGATCGAGCAGAATGCTCTGGCGCTGGATACGGAACGATGCTAGGGAATCGTAATCGTACACGATCGCCGCCTCGTTCTTCACCGGGGCTTCCATCGCTTCTCTGTATTTTATAATATCATGGAAGAAGCTCTGTACTTCATAGAATTTTCTGCGTTTCACATTATCCGCATCAATGATACCATAGCAGAACTGCTCCGCACCTTTTGTCGCCCCGCGGTAACGGAAATACATCAGGGAATCGGCGCCGTGTGCCATACTCTGATACGACCACATCTTCGCCTGGTTCGGACGCGGCAAAAAGCCCGTCACATCGTGGCCCTGCGCTCCCATGATCGCCTCGGTAATCCAGAAATTCTCACCTTTTAAGCCGCGGATGTAGTCGAGCGCGAACGCAATCTCATGCGGCGCAATCGGCTCTTTCTGTCCGCCCCAGACCGGGTAATTGTTGTATGCTGCCTGATCGAGTGTCTTTGCCACTTTCGAATAGTCAACATGTTTTCCAAGACCGCCGCCCGGGAAATCGTGCATCACAACAGCCTCCGGCGAGATCTCCTTGATGAGCTTTGCCTGAAAGGCCATGAAATCCACGATCGACTGGCTGCGGAACCGCTCCCAGTCCTGGCGGAGTGCCGGGTTATGTGTCGTGATCGTCTCCGACGGGGTCGGAATTTCATCAAATGTGTTGTATTCCTGCGACCAGAACGTGGTTCCGTACGTCTCGTTTAACGCATCCATATCGCCTGCAAACTTTTTCGACAGATACGTCTGAAACGCCTTCTGACAGTTTTCGCAGTAGCAGACATCGCTTCCCTCATGGCCGATCTCATTGTCGATCTGCCATGCCACGATGCTCTCCTCATCCTTATAGTGCTCGACCAGTTCACGGATGATTTTTTCAGAATACGCATACATGTGCGGACTGTTGAAGCAGTAAACGTGTCTTCCGCCGAAGGCTCTCTTCTTTCCGCCTTCGAATTCCGAGAGGATGTCCGGGTGCTTTTTCGCCAGCCATGCCGGAATCGTCGCAGTCGGGGTTCCCATGATCACCTTCAGCTTCCGCTCTTTTGCCTTTTCAATGACGCGGTCAAAGAAAGAGAAATCATACTGCCCTTCCTGCTTTTCCATCAGATGCCAGGAAAATTCCGCAATACGGATCACATTACATCCCAGCTCCACAATTGTATCAAGATCCTGCTCCATCAGGGATGTATCCCACTGCTCCGGATAGTAATCTACACCAAGCCACATAGTCGTTCCTCCACATTTTTACTAAAATTTTTATATTGTTTCTGCAAGCCCTCATTCGGCTTTTTCTCTGTGTTTTCTGACTATAATGGTAGCAAATTCCATCCGTTGTGTCAACGTTATTTTACTAAAACTTTTACTATTTTTACTTCATCCCGTTTTTCCTGTTTTACCGCTCTTTTTTCACACTGCCGCGAACCACAAGACTGCACGGAACTACGATTTTTCGCGGAAGGCGTTCTACGTTCCACAGCCTCTCCAGTGCAAAGGCAGCCTCTCTTGCACTCTCCCGCAGATACACCTCGATGGAATCGAGCGGCGGTGTGCTGCTCTCGGAAAATGCCGTGTTGTTGTACGTCACGATACTGCAGTCGTCCGGAACAGAAAATCCATGCTCATGGATTGCCTTTAAAATACCGGCGGCAGTGGCATCACTGGAGATAAAGAGAGCCTTCGGCGGCATCCCGTTTTCGTCCAGATAACGGTCCATTGCTTCGTAAGAGCTTCTGGAATTCATCTCGCAGTCGATGATCTGCTTTTCATCAAACAGGTTTTTGTCCAGCATGGAATTTTTGTAATAATAATATCTCGGATCCATCGTCAGTTCTTTAACCTGATTATACGTATACACTGCGCCCGCGTACGCCACGCTCTCATATCCCTGCTCTGCAAAGTGCTGCAGTACCAGGCGGGTCGCCATATGATAATTCGGAACGATGCTGTAATATTTCATCTCATCCGGCGAGGAATCGATAAAGACCAGATTCCCCGTATACTTTTCAAAGCTTCGGATTTCTTCTTTCGTAAATCGTCCGAGCGCAATGATTCCATCCAGATTCCGATCACTGTTCGTCATAAAGCTGCCGTTTCCATCCCGGTACAACGATACCGTATTCCAGCCATTTGCAAAACACTCTGCTTCCACCAGATTTTTCAGCATCATGTAGTAAATATCGTCCTGAAGCTGTGGCATCTCAAACATCTGCGCAACGCCAAGCGTTCTGTTTTTCGTCGTTTTTGTCTGTTCTGCTTCCTGTTCTTTACTGTTTTTATGCTTCTGCGATGTGGAACGGTAGCCCAGCTCCATCGCAATCCTCGTCACATTTTCTCTTGTTTCTGCCGCCACATTCAGGGTACTGTCCCCATTTAAAATCCGGGATACCGTTCCCTGGGACACACCGGCGCGCAGCGCAATATCTTTTAATGTTGCCATAAATTCCCCTTCTCCGTTCGAATAATTTCATGTTTAGAAACTATTCGGAACCCCATCTTGATTTCGTATTTACTAAAACATTTTACCATAATCCCCTCTAAAATGCAACGAACCGGCTTTTCTCAAAGCCGGTTCGCCCACATCATTTTACTGTTTATACTTCTGTTTTTTTACTTTTATTTACCTTGCTCAGAATCTCTTCCAGGAATGCACCATCCAGTTTGTATCCTTTTACATAAATCACAAACGCAAGAACGGTAATCACAGCCGGAATCACGCCCATCAGAACACGCATACCCATGATGGTTGCTGCGGACTGCTCTGTATTTGCAACATAGCCTACGATGGTAAGACCGACACCGATCAGCCATGCAGAAACAGCAGATGCTGTTTTTACCAGCAGTGTCTGGAAAGAGGCAATGATACTCTCGTTACGGCTTCCTAATTTCACCTGTCCGTAATCGATAACGTCTGCCAGCATAACAGTTGTTGCGCCTAATGTCAGGCCGGATCCAAGCTTATACAGCACGCCGCATACTGCAATGATTACCACGTTCTGCGGAGCAAAGAAACCGCTGACAACAAGGCCGACAAGTCCAATAGCCGGGCTGAAACTTGCGATTGCAAATACCTGCTTTTTGCTCAGGCGTTTGGAAAGCACCGGGAACAGGAACAGTGCGCCAATCTCGGCAAACTGTGCTGCTGTTGTGAAAATCGGATACAGATCTTTATCACCGGCAACGTAGGTGAAATAGTAAATTGCAACACCACCGGCCAGCTGTACAACCAGGTTGTAGCAGAGCACAACACCGATGAATACCTTTAACTGATCATTTGCCATAATGACATGGAGCGCATCTTTTACCGTTGTTCTTTCCGCTTTTTTATCCCCTGTTTCTCCAAAACAGCTGCGGTCTTTGACAAATACAACAGTAATAATGGAAGTAACCACAAAAATAACGGCAATGCCGACCGCCAGCATGGAATAACCCTTCGCGTCATCTCCGTTTCCGAGCATGGAAACCATCTTAATCGCAAATGCACCCATGAGCAGCCATGCCAGACTGGCAAAGATACGTGGAATTACGGACATGGAATCTCTCTCCTCCTTGGTGCTGGAAAGAGACGGCAGCATGGACCAGTACGGAATATCAATTACCGTGTAAGTCATACCCCAGAGAATGTACATCACAGAAAAATAGGCGTACATGCTAAATCCGGTCATGCCTGCCGGTTTGCGGAACATAAAGATCATCACGATCGAGTTCAATACTGCGCCGAGCAGAATCCACGGACGGAATTTGCCCCATTTGCTTCTGGTGTTATCTACAACGAAGCCCATCATCGGATCGTTAAATGCATCCCAGATTCTGGCTACCAGGAACAGGTTTCCGACGAACAGCGGTGCCATTCCAACCGTGTCGGTAAAGTAGATCATCAGGAAATACGAAATCATCGCATAGCACAGGTCTTTACCAAGTGCACCAAGTCCAAATGAAAATTTGGTGAAATTTGTTTGTTTCATACATTTTCTCTCCTTGTTTTTTCTTATGCTCTGCCGGTTCCACATTTTGCGAACCGGATCAGCGTGCTTTCATAGTCGCCATTTAAACGGAGCTCCAGTCCGTGCTGCATCAGATAAGCGCCGCTTTTTTTCAGTTCCCCATTCTCCTGCAAAACGGTATAAACCGCATCTGCTTCCAGGCCCCTGAAACGGACCGTCGTGCTTCTGTGGCCGATTTTTCCCTGCGCAAGGAAGGCAAAAATCAATCCGTTATCCTCTTTCTGATACTCATAAACTGCATAATCATTTGCAGACGGGTTTTCCAGACGATAGAAGATTCCCTCCTGGACGATCGGTCGGATCTCTTTGTATTCGCGGATCATTTCTTTTGCCGTCGCGGTATCTTCTTCGGTAAACTTCAGAACATTGCATCCGATGCCGAGACTTCCCATCATTGCGCTGTGAAAGCGGAATTTCATCGGGATCATGCGCGCCGAAAGGAAATTCGGGCAGTCCGTGACCCAGGCACGCATTGCCTTGATCGGATAAATGTAAGAATAGCTGTCCTGAATCGTCAGACGATCGTATGCATCAGTGTTATCGCTTGTCCAGAAATCATCAAAAATGCCAAGGATGCCGTAGTCGATTCGTCCGCCGCCGGAAGCACAGGCTTCAAACAGTACGTGCGGATGTTTTTTCTTTAATGCTTTTACGATATCGTAAACCGCTTCGATGTGGCGGTACCAGAGATCGCGGTGCAGATTTGTCTGAGAAATCGGACGGTTGGCATCCCACTTAATGTAGTCAATTTCATGGCCGGAAAGCAGGTTGTCCAGCATCTCATAGAGGAACGATTTCACTTCTGCTTTCGTCAGATCCAGTACATACTGACCTCTTGAAGTGTCACTCGTTCTCGTATCAAAGTGATAAATCCAGTCCGGATGCTCTGCAAACAGCTTCGTCGGCGGATTGACCATTTCCGGCTCGACCCAGATGCCGAACATCATGCCGAGAGATTTTACTTCGCGGATCAGCTCGTCGATGCCGTTCGGGAATTTCTTCTCGTTGACATACCAGTCGCCGAGACCGTTGTCGATGCCATTCCGCTCGCCGAACCAGCCGTCATCCACAACGAACAGCTCTGCTCCAAGCTCCTTTGCTTTTTTCGCCAGCTTTTTCTGTTCTTCACACGTTACCCCAAACTCCGTTGCCTCCCAGGAATTGTAGAGAACCGGACGAAAACTTTCTGACAAAATAAAGTCATTTGCAAAGCGGTGCAGGCGGTGCGACATGGTTTCGAAACCACAGTCCGAGTAGCCGCAGAGAATCGCAGGGCTTGCAAAGCGCTCTCCTGCTTTCAGCTCCAGACAGAAATCATGTGCATTCAGCCCCATCTGGACGAGTGTCCCGCCATACGGGGTCTGCTCGACAACGCCGCTGAAGTTTCCGCTTTGGCGAAGTGCTCCGAAGTAAACATCTCCGCTTGTCTCGGTCGCATCGCGGTCCAGAATAAAGTATGGGTTGTGATTGTGGGAAGAAATTCCTCTTCGGTTCTCAATCACAATTTTTCCATAGCTTACTTTCTGCACAAACCGCTGCTGTTCTGCGCCCCAGTGACCGTGCACGTTCGAAAAGTTCAGGTTCTCATACGGAATATGGAACTGTCCGCTCTGGAGCTGCTCCACTTCCATTGTTTCACCGGACGCATTATAAAGAACAACGAAACGCTCCATCAGATCATACGCTTCATAGACCTTGTAATGCAGTTCCATTTTCAGCGCATAGTGTCGGTCTTTCAGTTCCAGAATCAGCTCCTCGCAGGATTCCCCGTTTTCGATGCGGTATCCCACGTATTCGTAAACGACTTCGCGGACACCATCTGCAAACGTCACCTTCAGACAATGCTCTTTATATCGAAGACTTCCGTATACCGGAAACTCTTCTCTTGTGATTTCGTAAACCGGATCATTCGTGGATACCTCGGTCAGTACCGGCAATTCAAAATCTTCCACTTCGTTGATCCGTTTTCCCCAATATAAATGTCTTACCAGTCCCTGGTTGTCAATACCGAATGCATAACTGTTGGATCTGGTCTGCAGCAGGAAAATATTTTCGGAATGATTGATCACAATACCCATTTTCGCTTTCCCCATTTCTCTATCTTGTATCTTTCATTTTTTCAACATTACAAATCTATCACATGTTTTACTAAAAGTCAAAATATTTTACTCTTGGTTTTAGTAAAATTTACTACCTGTTTTTTGTGAAAAATGCACAAAAAGAGGCATCTCCATCTATGCAGACTGGAAATGCCTCTTTTTTTGTTCTCTTGTTTCCTTTTTTTCTTCAGCTCAGGAAGTTTTCAATAATGACGTTTTCCGCCTCCGCTTCCGTCATGCCGAGCGTTCTGAGTTTCAATAACTGCTCGTCATTGATCCGTCCGATCGCCGCCTCGTGGATGATTGCCGCATCCACATGTTTTGCCTGGATCTCCGGAATAGATCCGACCTGTGCGTGATCCATGATGATAGAATCGCACTGGATATGGGCGTGGCACTTGTTTTTGCCGACTGCCTTCGGATGGAAGACCTGGGAAGAATTGCCCTTTCCGACAGAACGTGAAATAATCTGTGCGGAAGAACCGCTTCCGTTCATACAGACTTCGATGTCCGACTCTGCCTTCTGGTCACCGTCTGTCATCAGACGTTCGAGCACAAACAATTTGGAATTTGCATCCATCACAACGTTCGTCGTACGAATCGTTGAGTCAACACCCTTGATCTGTACGGTATCCAGCGTAAAAACGGAATTTTCTCCGATTTCAATATTGGTCACCGGGTTCAGAATCCGCTGTCCCGTTCCGTTTCCCTCACCATAATGCTTTTCTTCGTAGCGCACGTTGGCATTTTTTCCTACATGGAACGTATGGATACCGTCGTGCCGGCTGTCGTTGCAGCCGCCGTTGTGAATACCGCAGCCCGCTACAATCGTAACATCGGCGCCGTCCGCAACGTAGAAATCATTGTAAACAAGATCCGTCATACCGGAAACGCTGACGACAACCGGGATAAATACTTTTTCACCCTTCGTCTCGCCGTCGATCAGGATATCGATGCCCGGCTTATCCTCTTTCTTGCGGATTTTGATATGCTCACTGTCACCGTGGCAGAGCGGAATTCCGTTCTGTCGGAGATTATAAGCCCCTTTCTGCGCAAATCCTTCACTGATCTGATTCAATACGCCCTGGGTTGTCTCATCTACCTGTACCATCAGCATGTGCCCCCTTCCTGGCCGCACATCCGGCCTGTTTTCTGCTGGAACAGAGTCGGCAGTACGTCTTCCTTTGTACCGTATTCTTTCACCTGGCCGTCCTCGATCACCATGATCTTATCCGCCATCTGGATAATGCGTTCCTGATGCGAAATGAGGATCAGACATTCTTTCTTCTCTTTGTGGATTTCTTCAAACCGTTTGATCAGCATGGAAAAGCTCCACAGGTCAATGCCGGCCTCCGGCTCGTCGAAAATGCTGACTTTATGCGGTTTTGCAAGAACCGTTGCAATCTCCAGGCGTTTCATCTCTCCACCGGAGAGTGTGCCGTCCATCTGACGGTTCAGGTAATCGGCAGAGCAGAGTCCGACGGCGGAGAGGAGTTTACAGCTCTCGGCTTCCGTCAGCTCTTTTCCGGCTGCCAGCGACAGCATTTTTTTCACCGTCATTCCTTTAAAACGCGGCGGCTGCTGGAATGCATAGCCGATGCCGGCGTTTGCGCGGTGGTCAATATCATAACCGGTAATATTTTCCTCATCCAGGAAGATTTCTCCGCCGTTGGCCTCCTCAATGCCGGCAAGCACTTTTGCCAGCGTCGATTTTCCGCCGCCGTTCGGTCCGGTAATCACCAGCATTTCCCCGTCCTTTACCTCAAAACTGATGTGGTTGACGAGGCAGCGTTTTCTTCCCTCTTCGTTTACTTCAAAGGTAAGATTGTCTACTTTCAGCATATTTGCACCTCTTTTGTTTTCACTCTTTGCAGGGATAATCCCCCTTCCAAAAACTCTACTCCTTCTCTTAAAGTCTGTCAATTGTTTGTTACAGTTTTGGGACACTCTTTCTTTTTTGGTTATTGATTCTCCCTGTAACGTTTTCCTCTTCTGCATTCTTGCCATTTCTTCTGGATCGTATGCCCTGTTTGCGGTATAATGGGGATAATATTTCATCGGGAGGTTATCGTTATGCGTGTACTTATTACAGGAACCAGCTCCGGGATCGGGAAGGCGATTGCGGAGAAATTTTTGAAAGACGGCTTTGATGTTACCGGATTTGACCGGAAGGAAGCTTCGATTGCGCAGGAGCATTATACCCACTTCTGTCTCGATATCCGCGACAAAGAACAGTATCCGGATCTGGCACCGTTTGATCTCGTCATCAACAACGCCGGTGTGCAGAATGAGGATGATATTGATATCAATTTGAAAGGAACGATCGCGATTACGGAGGCGTACGGAATTCATGACGGGATCCGCGCCGTCCTTATGATCGGATCAGCCAGCGGCCACACCGGAGCTGAATTTCCGGAATATACGGCAAGCAAGGGCGGCGTGCTCGCCTACACGAAAAATGTGGCGCTCCGCATTGCACCGTACGGCGGAACGTGCAACAGCCTTGATTTCGGCGGCGTACTGACCGAGCTGAATCTGCCTGTCACAGAAGACCAAAAACTTTGGGATCAGATCATGGATCTGACGCCGCTGAAACGGTGGATGACCGTCGAGGAAACGGCCGACTGGGCGTATTTCATGACCGTGACGAACCGGTTCTGCACGGGGCAGAATATTCTGATTGACGGCCTTGAAGCGGGAAACGCACACTTTGTGTGGCCGGATGAATGATTTGTTAATTTCCTGCACAAACAAAAAACAGGTTCCCTGCACGGAAGCTTTTTGGGCTTTTCCGCTGCCGGGCTGCCTGTTTCTTTTTATTTTTTTCGTTTTTTCTTACGCTTTCTCAAACACCAGAATTTTCTCTGCGAATTTGTGGACAATCGGCATCCACATGAACAGCTTGTAGATGGGATTCAGCGTTTCCATACCGCGGGCGATGTTGTCGTCTTTTACTTTTCGGAAACCGGCGGCAATGTCGCCCAGCTCTGCAAAGCTGTTCGCACCCCAGGTAAACGTCGCGCCCGTCGCCTGAATGGATTTTTCGATGTTTTCTTTCTTTACAAAGTACGGGCACAGCGTTTCCATGCAGACGTAGGCATTGTCGAAGTGATCGCGGATGATGGCGAGCATCGTTCTGACCTCATCCGCTTTCATGTACATGGTCAGACCTTCGATGATGAAAAGCATTTTGCCCCGCACTTTTACCTGATCGGCCCATGCCGGGTCAAGCACGGAACACGCAATCGTGGAAACGCGGCCGGATTCCTGATAGATGGAATCGCGCACCTCAATCGTCTCCGGCAGATCGAGATTGTACCAGGTAATTTTTCCATTATCCATGCGGTAAAAACGAGTGTCCAGACCACAGGCGATGTTGACGACGGTACAATCCGGGTTCTTTCGGATAAAGTCGCTGACCAGCTCATCGAACACAACACTCCGCGCTACGATTCCGCTGCTCATTGCTGTGTCCTTTTTCGCATTGCTGAAATCATAGTCGATGCGGTCGATCAGCTCTTCTGCTTTGGTGTCGCGGAACTTGTTTTTCGGATTTCTGCTGTGCATGGCACGGGCGTAGAAGCACTGCAGCATCGTCTCGGCGGTTCCGTTCAGTTTTGGTTTTATTTTTTCATTGCTCATTCTGGGTGATCTCCCTTCCATTTCACCGGTTCCGGTCCGGTCTTGTTTTATTTCGGATTTTCCACCTTGTCTCCCACAAACCAGTAATCACAGACCTCACCGCCGCCTGCCAGCGTATGGTCACGATGGAGCTTTGCATGCATCAGGGCTGCTGTCTTGTAATCAATGTCGCACATAATCGGCAGCACTTCCAGATAGCCCTCTTTTCGGGCGAAGGTGTTCAGGGGACATTGGGTGAAGTGGTAATAAAAACCGTCCTGATGCTTCGTCTCATCAAAATGAAAATCCCACGAATACGCCTTATACTGCGGATGTGCTTCCAGCCAGGCGGCATCCTTATGCATCATCTCCGCAATCCGCGCTATGCCGCTCTTCTTATTCGCATTGATCATCAGGCCCATGGCTTTCAGAAGCGGGAAGGACATCATCTCCTCTGAGATTGTACGCAGTTCATCCACAGAGATTTTCCGGTCGGATGCATCCCACATGGCGAGGAAGATGAGACCCTCATAGAGATTCGACGCCATGGGATTGTCCTTTCCGATATCATCGGCGCGGCGAAGCAGGTCGCGGTAGATCTGGTTGGTTTTGCGGAGAAGCTCGGTGGTTTTCGCTTTGCCGTAACGTTTTCGCAGGCTTTTCTTTATTAAAGGAGTCAGCATTTTCCAGTATTTGCTGGTGTATTCCATCATGGGCGGGTACCTTCCTGATGTTTCTTCTATTTTTCTTTATTATCTCATATACCTTTGTAAATTTCAAACTTTTGTTCTGTTTTGTATTATATTCAAATTCAATACACTGCACATTTACAGGAACTTCAAATTTTCTGACTATTTTTTATTACTTTCTTTTACTTCTCTTTTTTGTTATAATACATTTCAAGAAATGAGTTTTCCTTGTTTGTTTTTCATTGGGAATCTTAGACAATCTAATATATTTAACCGGGCAGCCGGGGGACGTGCTTTCATCTGATCTGAGTCTTGCAGAAAGGATGATTATTATGAGTACATACGAAGAATTGCAGATTATAATCAGTGTTGCTTTGCTTATTGTCGCAATTTTGACTTATACAAATAAGAAATAGCCGTCCTGCTCCCTGGTAAAGAATGGACGGCTATTTCTTATAACAATTTAACATTTTCGCCAGATCGGGTGATCGCACTCACCTTCCGGCTGTCTTGTTAAGTATATTATATTGCAATCGTGTAATTTTGTCAACGCTGGCTTTTGCGTAAGCTTCTTTATTTGCTGAATAAATATCAATTTAATACATTTAACCAGGGAACCGTTGGGGTGTTATGTCAGCCGCCGGACATTTTTTGAAAGGAGGCTGGTGCTGATGGTTACATATAGTGATTTATTTACTTTCGTAATTATGCTTTGTGCTGTTATAACTCTTGTTATCAATATCATGCACAAAAAATAGCGCCCTCGCTCTGGTAAAGTAAGGCGCTATTTTTTGCAATATCTTTTATCCGGCGGTCAGGTGTGCACTGACCAACGGTTCTCTTGTTAAGTGTATTATATTACAAGGTTTTCGCTTTGTCAACGTTCGCTTTTTAGCTGATCAGATCTCTTTCCTTCCCATTCTGAAACTTCGACCAAAATCTCCCAAAAAGAATTTGAAATCCCCTCCCCATCGTCTTATAATATTTCCCATAAGGCACAAATATGGGGGGATTTTTATGACAATCAGTATTCTTCTTGCGCAGCAGATCGCGCAGCTCTTTCTTATGATTTTGATGGGCTTTTTAATCGTAAAAGCCGGACTTTTAAAAGATGAGGACAGCAAGGTTCTGTCGAAAATTGTGCTGTACCTGATCATTCCCTGCGTGATCCTGAATGCGTTTCAGGTCGATTACACGCCGGAAACGGTGCGGGGGCTGCTGGTTGCGTTTGCGGCTTCGCTTCTGACGCAGGTTGTGCTTCTTTTTGCGGTTTCGGCTCTTGGACGGGTGTCTCATTTGGATGCGGTTGAGATAACTTCTGTTTACTACTCCAATTCCGGCAATCTGATTGTGCCGCTTGTGACGGCTATTTTAGGGGAGGAATGGGTGCTTTACAGCTGCGTTTACATGAGCGTACAGCTTGTCTTTTTCTGGACGCACTGCAAAAAGGTGATCAGCCGGGAGGCTTCCTATGACTGGAAGAAAATTGTTCTGAACCTCAATATTATCTCTATTTTCGTCGGAATTCTTCTTTTCTTCACGGGCATCCGGCTTCCTGCGCTGGTCAACAATACGCTTCATTCTGTCGGAAGCATGGTTGGTCCTGCCAGTATGATTGTTACGGGTATGCTTTTTGCCGGCATGGACTTCCGGCAGATTTTTGCGAATAAACGGATTTACTTCGTGACCTTTCTTCGCCTGATCGCCGTTCCGCTGATGGCGCTTATTCTTCTGAAAGTCAGCCATCTCGCCGATCTTTCCGCGGACGGACCGACACTGATTTTGATTGTTTTTCTCGCCATCATCACGCCATCTGCTTCTACGGTCACACAAATGTGTCAGGTATACGGAAACGATTCACGTTATGCCAGTGCGATCAATGTTGTCACCACGCTGGCTTCTATTGTGACGATGCCGCTTATGGTGATGCTGCTTCAGATGGTAATCTGATCACAATTAATAGAAAAACGTTGTCCCGCTTCCCCTTCCAGAGAAGCATTGACAGCGTTTTCTATTACCCAATTAGTACCTTTTTCCCTTCAAACGCAAATCCATAATGCCGGATTCTTTCTTTTGGGATTCCCCGTTCTTTCAGCTCCGCGTCGTATTTCTTTATTTCAATCTGCGCCAGTGCTTTTTGTACCGTTTCCTGCAGCGTTTTTTCCTCAGTTTCTTTTACTTTAAATTCCAGAATCATAGCATCTCGATCCAAATTTCTGGGAATTAGAATCACATCGTATCTTCCATACCCACTTTCCCGATTGGAACGTACTTCATAAAGATCTCGGACTTCCACCAGCAATCCAAGTACAAATCCATGATAAAACCGCTCTGGCTGGCTCCGCTCGGATACATGTTTTCCAACATCAAAATTACTGAATGTAGCAAGTGCAATATCATTCATATAGAGGTTCATCGCTTTTACATCCCCATTCAGCAATGCTTTGATAAATTCATTATAATTGGCAGATGCCGCTGCAAACCAGCTTTTGAACATATTCGAAAACATGCTCACAGTCTCCAGATTTGTGATGGAAAGAGAATACCACGGCTCCAGCGTCAGTCCTCTGTATTCAATCCCCTCAACTTTCAGATAACCGCTTGCCACCAACAGACTCCATACCGCACTTTCATCCTGTTCTAATTGTCCAAATATAATCTGCTCATCAAAATTAACTACAATTTGTTGTCTGTTGATCAGTTTTTCCAGTTCTTCCTTCATATTTACCGATGCCGACTGCAGGAGTTTGCTGATCAATCCATTGGAACTTGTAGCTGCCCAGTAGGGCCGCAGTTTTTTCTCTTTCAGATAATTTGTAATAGACCACGGATTGTAAATATCACGATGCGTGCCAAAGCAAAATCCGTCATACCATTGCTTTACCAGATCTTTCTTTTCCGGCATTCCAAATTGATCTAATGAGTGAAATACCTCTTCTTCTGTAAAACCAAAACAGTCTGCATAGGCATCCGATGTTGTTGTAATAACCGTCAGATTATTGAGGTCTGAAAAGACAGACTCTTTGGAAATACGGGTAATTCCAGTCATCACAGCGCGATCCAGATATGGATTTGTTTTGAACGTCGCATTGAAAAGGCTTCTCATAAATCCGGCAAATTCATCCCAGTATCCATGAATATAGGCTTCCTGCATGGGCGTGTCATATTCATCCAGAAAGATCAAAACTTTTTTTCCATATAAAAGATTCAAATAACTGGAAAGATTTTTTAATGCATCCTGTGCTGTCACATCACTCATTTTTTCTGTAATTTCCAGCATCTGCTGTTTCTCATTTTGCGTAAAGCATTCTTCCTGCTCCAAATACCGATGTTGGCGATAAGCATCTACAATAATATTTTTTATCTTCTGCACTGCATCTTGATAGTTATTCTGTTTTACGTCCGCAAAGCTCAGAAAAATCACCGGATAAGTTCCCTGCAGTCTGCGGTATTTTTCCTGTTTCCAGATGGAAAGCCCTTCAAAGATGGTACCTTTTTCTGCATACTGTCTGGAAAAGAAACAATTCAGCATGCTCATATTCAATGTTTTGCCAAATCTTCTCGGACGTGTGATCAGCGTAATGTCATCTCCACTTTCCCACCATTGTCTGATAAAATCGGTTTTATCAACATAAAAATAATGATTTTCTCGAAGGGAAGCAAAATCCTGCTTTCCTATACTAATCGCTGAAGTCATATTTCATCTTTCCTTTCTGCGCGCAGACACACCAGCATTTTCTGTCTGATAATGAAATGTTCCACTATTTTCTAATCGATAATCTTATCTTATAGTTTATCAAATTCCGAAAGAAATTAATAGACTTTTTCTTCTGCACAGCAAAAAAATGGCCGTCCCATTCCTCAGTGCAAGGATCAGACAGCCATTTTTCACTATCAGTTTCCAGTTTTATTTCTCATACAAAAATTCTTCCGGCAGTGTTACACCGAAATCCTTCGCCAGATGGCGGAATTCATCCGGTGTGATCGTCTGACGTTTCGTCGGCTGCATGGAAAGTGTTTTTACCAGGATTTCTGCAGATTTTTCTGCGGTATGCATCAGACCGAAGGTCAGGTCAAAATCAAAGCCGGCGGCGAACATGCCGTGGTGTGCCCAGATGGCAAGATCATATTTCTTCATCAGCTCACTTGTAGCAACGGCAATCTCTCTGCCTCCCGGAACCATCCACGGAACGACACCGATTCCGGACGGGAATACAACAGGGCATTCGGTTGCCATCTCCCAGAGTTCGCGGGTAAATACTTTATCTTCCAGCGGCAGAACAAAGGTAAGTGCAATCACGTTGGTGGTATGTGCATGGTAAACAACGCGGTATCTTTCGTCCTGCAGTTTTTTGACCTCCAGGTTCATCAGATGGCTCGGAAGCTCTGAGGTCGGGCGACCTCCGTTGACGAGGCCCCAGACGATGCGGTAATTTTCACCTTTCTCATCCAGCTCAATCATACAAATGCTGTCTTCCGGTTTGATGGTGACATTTCGGAAATATTTTCCGCTTCCGGTGACCAGGAAATACTCTCCCGCAAGATTTGGAACGGTGGTTCCGATCGGATTCCACTCTCTGGCCTCAAAATTTTCTTTTACCTCTTCAACCTCTTCCAGTTTCACACGGTAAGAAAGGTTTCCGCCGTTTCTCTCATGCCATCCCTGCTCCCAGCCATCATTTGCCATACGGATAAAGCCTTTTACAAATTCTGCATCTAAAAATTTCATGTTTTTTCCCTCTTCTTTCTCTCTTTTCCTCTTCTTTTACCGGTATTTACCGGCACACAATCTCTACCGGCACATCCAGGATTTTTGCAACTTTCAGAATCGTATCAATATGATGTCCGACAGCTGCTGCCATATGATGCGTTGGTCCCGCTTCACTCCATCTGTTGCAGAATTCTCTTGCCCCAATAGAGAAACGTGTTCTCATATTCGTATCGCCAAAGGTAAAGATCGGACCATCCTCATTGACACCCTCTGCAGCAACAAATTTAAAGTGACCGTCTTTATCCTGCGTAATTCCAAGGTATGTAACATCTCCAACCGGCGGATAAAACTGCGTCAGATATCCGCCGCCCGTCTTGCCGTGAAAGACATCAACGATTTTCATAGACGGTTTTTTCGCCTGGGAAATATCGGCATCTCCCGATCCGGAGTGACCGATAATACAGATATCCTCATTGAAATCGATCGAGTACATCTCAGAAAGCTGGCCGGTTCCGGCGATTGTTTTCAGAATGCTCATTGCCATTGCAACTTTCATATCACCTTCTACGGCGCAGGCTGTGCCCCGTTTAATCAGCATGGAAAATGCCGGAATCAGCATGCTGTCCAGTTTTCCGGCAACCCCCTTGGCAAAGCCGTCATAATGGGATGCCACCATACCAAGATCTTCTTTTTTTACCCATTCTTCAAATGCAACGACATATTTTGCCATATCCCATACCGTCTCTACGGTTGCACCGCCCTCGATATCAAAGGTATCCAGAATCTCTTCTGCCTTGGCGCGGATTGCGTCCTCATCTGTGACAGGATCCGCGATCGCCCACATTTTCTCCCAGTCGAACTGTTTCGTGTAAAGTCCCATCCGGTTGTAAAGGTTCGTTTCATCGATATACAGATCCATCATTCCCGGATATGGTCTTCCGATCTGGGCAATATTGGTGTAACGGAATCTTCTGCGTACCTGGGCTGCCCGACACCACTCGTCGATTTCCTTAGCTACGTAATCATCTCCGCCTTCTACAACACCGGTGATAACGGCATGACGTTTTCCTGCACGCTCCAGATCGGCTACCATCTCACCGACTGCTCCACAGGCATACAGCTCACCGAGCCATTTTGGTGTATCGGTATTGGCATAATCTGGTGCTTTCCGCTTCTGTACATTCACAAGCACAACCGGCACATTCAGGTCACGGACTGCCGGGAGCATATTGTAGCTGGTCGCGTAGGTCAGAAGCTGTAAAATAACAAGATCTACATCCGCTGCACGGAACTTATCTCCTGCTTCCATGGATAATTCTTTCGTTGTAACGATTCCACCATCGATCATTTCAACGGTATCCGGAATCGTCTTTTTGAACGCATCATACTGTGCCTCAAATTCCGGAACCAGCGTCGGGAACTGCGGCAGATATGCACCCAGTGCGATTGCAAATACACCTACTTTTGCTTTTGTTTCAACTAACATGTTTTTCGCCCCTTTAACCTTTCATCTCATTTTTTATGGCTCATATTGTTTGATTTCGAAGGAATGGAAAATACAGTTTCTCGCATCCTTCAGATCATTGCATTCTTTTCCGGTGATCATCTGTACCGCCAGATTTCCGATGGCAGTTGCCTCTGTCGGTCCCGCCAGTACGGTCCTTCCGGTCTTTTCTGCTGTCAGCCGGTTCAGATAATCGGCGTTGGCACCGCCGCCTACGACATGAATCTTCCGGTACTGACAGCCCGTTTGTTCTTCCAGTTCTTTTAATGTCTTGGCATAGCATACTGCCAGACTGTTGTAGATCACTGCTGCGATCTCTGTAATTCCCTGCGGTACCTGCTGGCCACTTTCTTCACATGCCTTCTGCACTTCTGCTGTCATATGTTCCGGTGCCAGAAAACGATCGTCATTTGCATCCACGATGGATGAAATCCTGCATTTCGATGCCATTTCGCAAATGGTTCCAAAACTTACCTCCTCTGCGATTTCTTTTCGTACAGACTGAATCATCCACAGCCCCATAATGTTTTTCAGAAAACGGTATCTTCTGTTGTAGCCGCCTTCATTGGTAAAATTGTGCTGCATGGCTTCTGTCCCGCAATCGGCCTCTTTTAATTCTGTTCCCATCAGAGACCAGGTTCCGGAGCTGATGTAGAGTACATGTTCCTCATTGCTTGGCACAGCGACTACTGCGGAGCCTGTGTCGTGTGTTGCAGGAAGAACAATCTCACAGTCGAAGCCGACCTGCTCCTGAATTTCTTTTTTCAGACGACCGATCACAGTCCCCGGTTCACGGATCGGCAGGAAGATTTTCTCCGGGTATCCCAGTTTTTGAATCATCTCCCTGTTCCAGTCCCCGGTTTCCGGATTGACAAGCTGGGTCGTTGTCGCATTTGTATATTCCTGCGCTTTCACGCCGGAAAGCAGGAAATTCAGGTAATCCGGAATCATCAGAAGAGTCTCTGCTTTTTCCAGCTGTTCCGGCTTTTTCTTCTTCCACGCCATGAGCTGATAAATGCTGTTAAAAATCTGTTTCTGAATGCCGGTCGATGCATAGAGTTCTTCCTCCGGCACCGTACGGTAAACCTCCTCGTCCATCCCTTTCGTGCGGTCATCGCGATAGGCAACGGCATTTCCGATCCGCTGATCATCTTTGTCCAAAAGGACAAAATCAACCGCCCATGTATCAATTCCGACACTCACCGGGATTTTTCCAAGTTCTCTGCATTTTTTCATTCCGGCCAACACGGCTTCAAAGAGCGCCTCGATATCCCACACCTTCTCACCGTCCCGTTTCTGCATTCCATTTGGGAAACGGTAAATTTCCTCGAGAACCATTTTCCCATCTTCCATATGGCCGAGAATATGTCTTCCGCTGGATGCTCCTATATCAATTGCTAAATAATATCTTTCCATACCCATCCTCCATTTTCTGTCTCTAATTATAGAGAACTTTCCGGAGTAAAAAAAGAACACGCTTTGTCTAAAAAAGTGTCCTTATTTGCACTGCCGCGACCTCAAAACAGGTATCTGCCTGTTTCATCTGCAGTGCAATTCTGCCCGAGGGCTTTTTGCTCCATGGGATAATTCAAGAAACGTTTTCACAGGAAATTACGGTAAAAAAATTCCGCAGCACTTCTGTGATTGAGGTGCTGCGGAACTTTTTTACATTTTAGGCTGATATCTCATGTCGGATACATTATAAACTGTGATAAACGCTTTCGGATCAAGTTTGTTGATAAAATTCATCAGCTTCTGATATTCGGTCTTGTCTACGATCGTGATGATTTCTTTGCGCTTCTGCATGTTGTAGGCACCATAGGCTTCGTAGATCGTAGCACCGCTGTGCAGCTCATGAAGGATAAATTCCCGAAGTTCTTCTTCCTTTGGAGTGATGATACATACCCGGCGTTTGATATTGTGATCAAAAATAAAATGATCCAGAACAATTCCGTTAAAATACGTTCCAAGGATACTCAAAACTACCGTTTTCTTGTCGTAAACGAGTGCTGCAGACAGAGCAACACACATACCGGACAGAGACATGGCTTTTCCAAGCTCCATATGAAGATATTTATTCATGATCTTTGCTACAATATCAAGTCCGCCGGAAGAAGCATTTCTGTTAAAAAGAATGCTGAGTCCCACACTGACTACAAGTGTATAGCACAAAACATCCAGCTCCTGACTGTTTGTCATCGAGCCAAAATCCGGAAAGATTTTTTCAAACAGTCCAAGAAAAACAGGAAGCATAATACTGGTGTAAACAGTTTTTACGCCAAATTCTCTTCCGCAGGTAAAAAAGCCAATAATCAGAAGTACTACATTCAAAATCATGGTGATGGCGGAAAGAGGCAGCGGTACAAAGTTGGAAAGTACGATACCCAGACCGGAAATGCTGCTGACAGAGGTATGGCTTGGCACCAGAAAGAAATAGACTGCCGCCGCAATAATAGCAACAGCTGCTGTCAGGATCAGGATTTCCAACAGGATCTGAGTATCCTTCAGTTGTTTTTTCATATTAATTCTCCGTATCTTATTTTTTATGGATGGGAAGATCCCTTCCTTATATTAATGGCATTTGGAAGATCTGTAAACCCTTTCCGGGAATCATTCCAACATATTTGTGTATCGTTGTTGCTTTTCCGTCAGCTTTCTGTAATACATATCCTTTTTATTGCTTTTTTTCGTTCTATGCTACAATAAACTTAACATTATCTTGCAACGTAATCAGGAGAACAACATGAGCGAAAAGGGATTGACCAACATTAGTCTCAAAAAAATAAATAAATCAAAGGTTTACCAATATATTTACAGAAAGAAAAAGACCTCCAATCAGCAGATCGTTCAGGAACTGCAGATGGGTTTATCCACAGTCAGCCAGAACCTCAACCTTCTGGAGCAGGAAGGTCTTATTGAAAAAAACGGTTTTTTTGAATCCACCGGCGGAAGAAAAGCAAACGCCATTCAGATTGTATCCGATTTTAAAATTTCTATTGGTATCGGTATTTTAAAAGGAATGTTTCATATAACTGCTGGAGATCTGTACGGAAATGCTTTCTACACAGATACTATTTTGCTTCCCTATTCTGACACACCAAATTACTATAAACAGGTTACTGACACCGTAAAGGAATTCCTTTCGTCACACCAATATGACCATGACAAAGTTCTTGGCATTTCCATTGCCACACAGGGTATTACATCTTTGGATCATACCACCGTATTATATGGAGATATCATGAATAATGCAGGCATGAAACTGGATGATTTTTCCAGATACCTTCCTTATCCCTGTTATCTGGAACATGATTCGAAATCAGCTGCATTTCTTGAATTATGGAATCATCCGGAGCTTGACAGTGCTGTTATTATTCTGCTGAACCGAAATCTGGGCGGCGGTATCATCACCGATCATCAGGTTCATCAGGGAGTCTCCATGCACAGCGGAACGCTGGAACATATGTGTATTCATCCCGATGGGCCACTTTGTTATTGCAAAAGCCGTGGCTGCCTGGAGACCTACTGCTCTGCCAATGCACTGGAACAGGCTGCAGGTATGCCTGCCAAAGAATTTTTTCCTCTTCTTCGCGAAAAAAAATCTCCCCAGATCCTGCAGATCTGGAAAGATTTTTTAGATCATCTGGCATTTGCCATGAGAAATCTTAACCTGATGATCGATGCACCGATCATCCTTAGTGGCTACCTTGCACCTTATTTTACAGAGGAAGATTTGACATATCTGGCAGAGTATCTTCATACTGCTGCACCATCCATACCAGATAACACGCAGATACTGGTCGGTACGCATGGACAGTATACACCGGCAATCGGAGCTGCCCTGCATTATGTTGAGAAATTTGTTCAATCCATTTAACCGAAACCAACCAGTTCTGTTTCATGTCCACCAGCAAGTGGCGGAGCAAGACGCATGTGTGTGTATAAGTAAATTCATGGCAGTGATTACTTATCAATTTATAGCAAGATTGCTTTTTTATTTCAGAGAAGTATTTTGAAAATTACTATTTGATAAATCCAACCTGTTTGCTGATAATCTCATACTGTTCTTCTTTCTTCTTGTTGTAGCCGACCTTCAACTCCTCAAACAGGTTGTTACCCTCCGGATCAATTGAGACGATCAGCGGGCCGAATTCTTTCACACGGCAATTCCATAACGTTTCCGGCATTCCAAGATCCTGCCACTCTGCGCGGACAATCTCTTCGACCTCCGTTGCAGCAACAACAGCATTTCCAGCCGGGAAGACACAGTGGATTGCACCGAATTCCTTACAGGCTCTCTCCGTATTCTCTTTCATTCCGCCCTTTCCGACGATCACGCGGACACCGGTTTCTTTTACAAATTCATACTCAAATTTTTCCATCCGCATGCTGGTAGTCGGGCCGACCGATACCATCTCAAATTTCCCGTTTTCCAGCGGGCGGATAATCGGACCTGCATGAAAAATTGCGTTATTCCTTACATCAACCGGCAGTTCTCTTCCCTCTTCTACGAGACGGCGGTGTGCTACATCACGGCATGTCGTCAGACTTCCGCTTAAATATACGATATCTCCGATTTTGATACCCTTTAAATCTTCTGCTGCTACAGGAGTAACCAGGATTTTCTTTCCATTTCTTTCTTCTACCATTATAATTCTACCCCCGAATGCGTTGTAATTGTGTAGTTGAGATCCTTATCAAAAATAATGTGGCCTCTTCTGTGGCTCCAGCATCCCACGTTTACGGCAACACCGATAACGGACGGATGGCGCGCGGTATTTTCAATATTGACACCAAGCACAGAATACTTTCCGCCCATACCCTGCGGTCCAAGGCCGATCGCATTGATGCCGTCCTCGAGCAGACGCTCCATTTTGGCAGCACGCTCATTGTCATTGTGGGAACCGATCGGACGCATCAGCGCTTTTTTTGACAGCAGCGAGGCTGCGTCAATCGAGGTTCCAATGCCGACACCGACAAGAAGCGGCGGTCAGGCATTCAGACCATATGTGGTCATAATGTCGAGAACGAACCGCGTCACACCCTCATATCCCTCTCCAGGCATCAGCACCATAGCTTTTCCGGGAAGCGTACAGCCGCCGCCTGCCATGTAGGTGTAGATTTCACACTGATCAGAATCCGGAACGATATCCCAGTAAACGGTCGGAGTTCCTTTTCCCACATTCTTTCCAGTATTGTACTCATCGAATGTCTCAACACTGTTGTGGCGCAACGGCGCTTCGAACGTTGCCTGTACTACCGCATCTTTTAACAGTGTTTCCAGTTCTCCGATCAGTGGGAATTTCGCGCCGCATTTTACCCAGAACTGCAGAACTCCGGTGTCCTGACAGCTCGGGCGGTTCAGCTCAACTGCTTTTTTCTGATTTTCAAACATCGTATTGTAAATCGTTTTCGCAAGCGGGCTGTCCTCTTTATCACGCAGTTCTTCCAGTTTTGCAATGACATCATCCGGCAGTTTTTTCGCCGTATGGGCAATGAATTTTGCCATTTTGTCGGTCATTTTCCGAACCTGTTCTTCTTTTGACATACTATGCACCTCTTTATTTCTCAATATTGATATCAAATTCACGCGGGCTGCAGTCGTTGTTGTCCAGATATGTGACATTTGGCTGCCAGGCTCCTCTCATCTTCCCATGGAAATCCAGCGTGTAGACCTCCCGGTAAGACGTATTAATCATGCTGTCCGCAATCACGAGTTTTTCATCGGAATATGCAAAGCTTAAGCAATGATATTCTTTTCTGAAGTCGCCCGGATACAGATCGTTTCTGACCCACTTTTTCAATCCGGCCGTCAGCTCTTTTTCTTCTCCCTGCAGATCGGCCGTGATGCGCAGCATACCGTCTCCCAGCTTGTCGAGCTTCACCCAGCGGACATCTCTTGGGTTGACACCGAAGAAGATTTTCTTTCCTTTCACTTTCCAGTAAAGCTCCTCTGGAACGTCCTCCCCATCCGGCATCGGCAGACGAAGATCCGCCTCTTTTTTCTGCAGCGCGGTACGCTCTTCTTCTGTCGATTTTGGAGCTTCCACTGCTTTTAAAATATATTTCTGACAGATATCCGCGATTTTTTCACTCGCTGTACCGGATGTGATACCGATCACAACCGGAAGCTCGCGGAATCCGATCATGAACTGGCCAAAAGCGCCCTCAGCTGCAAATATTTTCTCGCCGGTCTTGACCTGATAACCGTAGCTGTCGATCGCATGACCTGCTGCCTCCGGGATCTGCACGCGCAGTTTTACCATATCGGAAATCCACTCGGCCGATACGAGCTGTTCGCCATTCCACATTCCATTCTGCTTGATCAGCCAGCCAAGTGCGGCAATCCACGGTGCAGTCAGATACATTCCCCATCCGCCGGTATTATAGCCTTCCGGGCTGGAAAGCCAGTTGATTTCCGGCAGATCCATTTTAGAAAAGACACGCTCTTTCAAAAGTTCCAGACACGTTTTTCCCATAACCTTTGATACGATCGCAGACAGCGTATAACTGCAGCCGGAATCGTAATGGAAGCCGTTTCCAATTTCATCGGCATTTCGTTTTTGTCCAAGCCACATGGTTTCCCAGTCTTTGGTCAGACGTGTGAACCACACATTGTTGGCACAGAAGGTGGAACCAGCCTGCATCGTCAGCAGATCACGGATCGTGATTTTCTCAAGTGTGGTATCGTACGTCACCGGAAGCTCGTCCCGCAGATAGTCCAGCATGTAGTCATCCAGAAAAAGTTTTCCCTCGGACACAGCCATGCCGACGCAAAGAGACGTTCCTGTTTTAGAGAGGGAATGCATCATCTGCGGTACTTTGAGGGAATATGGCGCCCATGCTCCCTCAAAAACGGTTTTTCCTTCTTCCAGCACGCAGATGCTGTGCAGCTCTGCCTCCTGTTCCAGTTCTTTGATCATCTCGAGAAGAATGCCGGCATTCAGCATTTCCTCTCCTGCTTTTTTTCGTTCCATTACTTTTCCTCCTCTGTTTTTGGCGGCCATACGGATGTCTCCACCTGGATTCCGCCGCGCTTCGACAGATAAATACCAAGCACAATCAGACATACCATGATGACGACAGCGCTTGCGGCGTAGATCGGTTTTACGCTCAAAATTCCTTTGATAAAGATGGTTGTATAAATCAGAATACTGATTCCGCAAAACACGTACAGCATCGGTGTTTTCAGACGGAATTTGTTATTTTTCCATGCCTCCGGATACTTTTTCGGCACCTGGGAAATCGCGTAAACAACGGTTACGTTCATAAAGAATGAAATAACCTGGAAAATATTAGTGATCGTTACGATGCTCATATCACAGATAATCGGAAGCAGGATAACAATCAGTGTGTAAGTATAAATCAGATACGGCATTCCCTTGCGGTTCGTTTTCAGGATCTTTTTCGGAAGCCAGCCATCATTTGCCGCCTGCGTGATTGGATAACGGACATCGTTGAACACACCGTTCTGTGTGGTAATGATCGCCATAATCGGACCACCGATCAGGAACAGTTTGTAAACGGCTGACGGAAGGATTGCCTGCGCTGCCGGGAGAATGGTCGGTGCTCCGGCCACTTCATCGTGCGGCAGGATTCCGCCGGTTACCATGGCAAGTCCGACGTAAATAAACAGCAGACACGGAACGCAGCTCACGCTTGCCACCGGCACATCTTTTGTTGCATTTTTTGCATCTTTTCCATACCAAATGACACCGAAATAACCGTTCGCGGAGTTGATCAGCAGCAACGCTGCCAGCATGAAGCCTTTGAATCCGCCGGTGAACATCTGGACACCAGAAAAATCAAAGATCGGCTGACGGATCTGGGTCAGTCCAAAGATCACGTAGAGAACCATGGTACAGAGCAGAATCGTTGACATGATTTTGCTGACTTTGGCGAAAATATCAACGCCCATAAGGTTCAGTACGAACAGAACGACTGTTCCTGCGATTGCCAGCGTTTTGGCAGACAAAGACGGAATCAGTACATTCAGGTAAAGGCCGAGCGCCAGGGCAAAGGAGCTGTTCAGGATCGGCATGACCAGTTTGGAATACGTGATCAGACCACCTGCGCTTACACCCGCCAGGTTTGTTACGACCGAGTACGGACCACCCGCTACGCGAAGGGTTCCGCCAAGGATGATATACGGAAATACCATGAAAAATCCCATGATAATAGCCACCAGATACGCCAGCCACACGGAGTATCCTGTGTACGCCATCGCCGGACCAATAAGCGTTACCATTCCCGAACCAATTACGCCGCCGACAGCGATTGCGAACAGATCGCTTCTTTTCAGAATTCCCGGAGCTGGTTCCGGTTTATTCTTGATGATGTTTTTTGTCATTTTCTCTTCTTTTCCTCCCAATTTGATGCGAAAAACGTAAAACCCGGCCGGAATTTTCTCTTTTTCTTAACCGCTATTATAGGCGCGTGACGCGATGTTGTACATTTACGAAAAATGAGGGCGCTATAAAAAAAAATGATAGTTTGGGAATAAGGAAAATTTATAATATACGATGTGCTATTGTTTTTGAATTTTGTAATTGAATACTGAAAATTTTACAGACCATCTACAGATAAATATGCTATAATAAGCAAAATAGCAGCGAATTGTGCTGTATTTTCTCTCTTTTTCCAGAATTCATCTGACCTTATGGAGGATATTCCCATGAAAATAATACAGCTTGAATATTTCTGCGCGGTTGCGCGCTATCATAGTATTTCCGAGGCCGCGCGGAAGCTGTACGTGACACAGCCAGCCATTTCCAATGCGATCAAGGAGTTGGAAAAAGAATATGCAATCCGGCTCTTTTTTCACGGAAAAAATAAACTTTCCCTGACCTCGGAGGGCGAGCAGTTTTATCGTACCGCCGAGGCTCTGCTGAAACAGGTAGAAAATGCCTCTGTACAGCTCCACGCACTCGGAAAGTCTGTGCCACCGCTTCGCATCGGCATTCCACCACTCCTCAGCACCGTATTTTTTCCGGATCTGCTGGTGGATTTTAAAAAACGGTATCCGACGATTTCGGTGGAACTTTTCGAGTACGGCTCCAAGCGCGCCGCTTATCTCACTTCCGAGGGATTTTTAGATTTGTCGATCGTCAATATGCATTTTTATGATGTTGATAAATTCCACGCCTGTCCGATGCTATCCGACGAACTTGTCTACTGCATCGCCACTGACCACCCGCTCGCAGGCTCCGATCCCCTCCCTATTTCCGCTCTGGCAGACGAGCATCTGATTCTCTGCAACACAGACTCCGTTCTGGATACGACACTGTCCAGTCTCTTTGAAGCCTCTGCCGTCAGACCGGAAATCTTGCTCCACAGCAGCCAGCTTGCGACAGTTCATACCTTTATTGTGAACCATCTCGGCGGAGCGTTTTTATACCATTCGGTCGCACAGAAATACGATGACCTCGCCGAAATTTCCATCACCCCGCCGATCGACCAGAACATCGGTCTCATCTGGCCGAAGGGAAAATATCTGAACAGCAGCGTGGAAAAATTCATTTCTTTCGTAAAAGAAAGGGGCTGATCCCGATAGATTCCCCTCGCGTTTTCCTAATGATTTATCATTTTTTAAGGGTGAAGTTCATCCGAACTTCACCCTTATTTATTGGTATGCTTTACTTGGAAATTCTGTCAATTGGTTGCATTTTCAGAATTATTGAACCGGATTCATTTCCTACACCAAGCAATCTTAATGTACGATAATCCGGCTTCCCGTGAAAGAATTTCTCCAAAACAGCTGTCATGAATAAAGCGAGACAAGTCATGGCTGCTGTCTTGTACATTAATATCACTCATGTTTCGTTCTCCCCGTTGGAAACCATGTGAAATTCCTAAACTACTTCCCTGAAGCTGAGTTTCCAGCTTACCGCCTGCTGCCTTGCATCCACAAATCTCTTATAAATACCTTCCTGCTCCATTAGTTGCTCATGTGTTCCCTGCTGTACAATTCTTCCTTTGTCAACAACCACAATCTGGTCTGCATGTCTGACCGTTTTTAATCTGTGGGCAATCATAATAATCGTTTTTTCCTTTGTAAGTGCATCTACTGCATCCATCAGCTCCTTTTCATTCTCCGGATCAACATTGGCAGTTGCCTCATCTAATATAACAATTGGTGCATCCTTCATGATTGCTCTGGCTATCGAAATACGCTGCTTCTCGCCACCGGAAAGTGTGGCTCCTCCTTCTCCGATTACTGTGTCGTATCCATCCGGAAGTTTGCTGATAAATTCGTGACAGCACGCTTTCTTTGCCGCTTCCACCACTTCCTCATGACTTGCATCCTGACACCCGAATTTAATATTATTCTCAATGGTGTCTGCAAATAAATACACTGACTGAAATACGAATGAAAAATTCCGCATCAGACTGTTCATACTATAGTCTTTTACATTCACGCCTCCAAGCGTCACTTCCCCTGAATCCACATCCCAGAATCTGGCGATCAGATTGCAAAGTGTTGATTTTCCTCCACCAGACGGTCCAACGATCGCTGTCGTCGTTTTTTGTGGAATAGAGAGCGATACATCGTCAATGATCTTCCGTTTATCATAGGAAAACGTAACATTAGAAAGTCTGATATCGTAATTCTCCGGTTGGATCTCTTTACCGTCGATATCCATGGTATCCAGTTCCAGTATTGCATTTGCTTTATCTACGCATACGCTTACCACATGCAAAAGGGAGGAATAATTTCCCGCGCATTCCAGACTGGAATAAAGCATAAATGCCGAGATTGTCATACCGATCGCATAGACCGCGCTCATAGTTCCATTGATATAAAAATATGCACTGCTTGCTACGATCACAGCTCCTGTAATTTTTGTTATCACGCTTTGCAGAAAATGATAGGGCACAAACAGCATCTCCATTTTTGTGTTGATCGCCTTGCATGCTTCATTTGCAGCGTTTAATCTTTTTGCCTGTTTTCCAAGCAGGTTGTATGACTTCACCTCTGATATTCCCTGCAGATACTCCATGATCTGGTTTACAAGTTCTGTATCACATACTACTTTTTGCTCTGAATCTTTTTTCCCTGCATTCTGCATGACAGAATTGACACCAAAGAAAATAAGCACTCCTGCTGCAGCAATCAGTCCGATTCTCCAGTCAAAAAGAAACAGCATAAGAATGATCATTGATGTTTCCAGAATTCCCTGCATCGTCAGCATGACCACTCTTGCAGCCACATCACCAAGTGCTTCCATTGTATTGGTTGTAATGGAAGAAATTTCCCCGACACTATTGGAATTAAAATATCCCATCGGCAGATAGCGCAGTTGCTCTGCAATTTTGATTCTTGTAAAAGCACTTGCGTTATATCCGCCTTCTGTCTGAAGCACTGTAGAATATCTCTTACAGATTACGTCGACTACGATTGCAAAAAACATAATCGCAACGGAGCCTCCAATATATTTTCCTGTCGATTTTCCACTCAGCAGACCGATCAATATGTACATAATAGCCGGAATCTTCATCGCTGAGGCAAGAGCCTCTATGAGTCCGATCACGATCGACAGTTTAAATTTATTGCCATTTTCCCTGCCTGAAAAACGAAAGAACTTTGCCAGAATTTCAAACATATCATTCTCCCTCCTTCACAGTATCTTTTACCGAAATATGGGCATTCCACATTTCCTTATAAAGCGGGCATGACACCAGAAGTTCCTCATGTGTGCCATGTGCTGTTACATTTCCATCATTTACAACAAAGATCTGGTCACTGTCCTTAACAGTAGAAAGCCTGTGTGCTATTACGATCAGGGTCTTTCCTGCTACCAGTTTTGCAATAGAATTCTGCAGAATTGCCTCATTTTCCGGATCCGTGTAAGCAGTTGCTTCATCAAGGATCACGATCGGAGCATCTTTCAGCATCGCTCTTGCAATCGAGATACGCTGCCGCTCTCCACCTGACAGATGCCCTCCTGCACCTCCTACAACCGTATCAAATCCATGTTCCAGCTGCATGATAAATTCATAACATCCGCTTTTCTTTGTCACTTCGATGATCTGTTCATCTGTAGCCTCCGGATTTCCCTGCCGGATATTTTCACGGACCGTTTCATTAAACAGATAATTGTCCTGTGCAACATATGCAATTTTCCGGTTAAAATCTGCAAGTGCCATTTCTTTTACATCAACTCCGCCGATTTTGATGCTTCCGGAATCCACATCCCACAGGGATGCAATCAGCTTTGCGATGGTCGACTTGCCGCTTCCGGAAGGTCCTACGATTGCATTGACCGTTCCTGCTTTCAGCTCCATCGTTACTCCGTGCAGGATTTCTTTGTCGTGATAACCAAATCTGACATCTTCCAGCGTAACGGAATTATCTTTTGGAACTCTTGCACTTTTCTCTGGACGTTCCAGTTCCGGCTGTTCCAGAATTCCTGCTACTTCGCCAACAATCACTCCGATTTTTCCAAGATCATCTGTATAGGATCCCACTGTGATCAACGGTCCAACAATTCCAAGTGATAAAATAATGCATATGACAAAATCAGAAACCGCAAGTGTTCCATTTGCTACATAATGTGCTCCAAACGGCAATACCGTAAGAAGCGTATAAGGTGTGACCACCATCATCAGTGCATGAAAAACAGAGCACCGTTTCATCCAGGAAATAAAGGAATCCGCATATGCAAAAGCCGCCTTTGTAAATTTGGCATAAGAACTTTCTGTTTTTCCAAATGCCTTTATTACTTCGATTCCGTCAATATATTCCACTGCCGCATCATTTAAATCTTTTGTTGTCTGAACCGTTCTCTCGAAACTTGGCTTATAATCCAGCATCATTCCAAAATAAGAGAACAATCCAACGATAACCGGCACCAATGACCAGAGTGCCAGTCTCCAGTCTGTCAGAAAGAAATAGACCAGAATCACAATCGGTGCCAGCAGATTGGATGTGAATTCCGGGACAATATGCGCCAGTGTCGTCTCGATACTGTCGATTCTTTCCACCATGATATTTTTAAATGTACCGGATGGTGTATCCTTCACATAACCAAGCGGCACCCGCGCCAGTTTATCGCAGCAGGTTTTTCTTATATTTGCGAGTACCGCAAACGTTGCTTTATGTGACAATGCTGTCGAAAGCGAATGAAATAATTCTGCAATCATAAACGACAGCACAATGAAAACTGCTTTTGCAAGATATGGTTCAAACTCCTTTTCACCATTTAAAAACAGCTTAACTACATCTGCAATGATAAAATACGGAAAAATCTTAAAAATCACATTTCCTATTGCAAGTAACACACTCCACACATAGGCAATTCTTTTTTGTCCGGCCCATGTCAGGATCCAGCTGGCTGCCGACTTCTTTTTTTCTTTCACGTCTGTTCACTCCTTATTTTCGTTTTATTGTTTCGTCTTTTTGTTAGTTTTCACTAACCGATATATAATAAAGTAGGTGGTTTACTGGCTTCAACCACCTGATATTATTATCCTGTCTGAACTTTATTCAGAAATCCAGAACCTGCAACACACATAACCTATTCAAAATTCCTGTATCCGTTATACCGGAAATTCAATATTCCACAATCGTTCCCAGCCACCTGTATTAAATTCTTTCAGTTGATGCACATTTTTCTTTGCGGTCTCCCTGTCTATATCATGCTCAATGATCTGAAATACGGATGAAAAAAATCCCGTATAGATCATATGCATAAGACTTTCCTCTACAACCGGTATTTTTACACCGGCCTCCTTCATTTTTTCCATATATTTCAGGCTGGACTTCATTTCCCGATCCACCATATTGTGTATGAATAATTCAAATTTTCCACTGTCTCCGCATTTCAACAATAATCTGAAATTATCATAATGATCATAGATATAATCAACCATCTGTTCCATCCCGTCACTGGATGTATCCGACATATTCCTTGTCTGGTCACTGGCGGAAAGCTTTTCAAACGCCTCAACGATCTGGTCATAAATCTGATAAATATGTTCCATATAGGGATCTGTCAGTGCATCAAAAAGTGCCTCTTTCGTCGGATAATATTTGTAAAATGCGCCAGTAGTAAGCCCGGCATCTTTTACAATGTTTCTTAATGATGCTCCGGTCAAACCATCTTTCAGGAAATGTTTTCTGGCTGTATCTAATATATTTTTTTGTGTATCTTCTGCTTTCGTCGACATGCTTTTCGTATCCTCTAAATTTTCTCTCCATAAATATAACAGTGTTATATAACACTGTTATATTTTAACTCATTATAGGAATTTGTCAAGTCTGCTGTTTAGATTTTCTTTATCTTTTATCTATCTGCACTCTTCCATTCCACAACGGCATTTCTCACCCGCCGGTCAATATCCAGACGCGCACTGCGACATTCTTTCGGATGTTTTCTTGCCGCCTGAAATGCCAGTTTCACAAAGAGTCCGGATCCAACTGGGAGCATTGTCTTTAACATGCTCTCTGGGAAAACAAAATGGGTTCCATGCTCATAAATGGCAAACTCCAATCTGCATGTATGCGGACGTTCTTTTATACGCTGTTTCATTCGGCGGATGTATTTTGCAGTATCCCACAACACATCATCTTCCGCACCAATCAGCAATAACGTTCCATGGATTTTTTCGATCTTAATCATCTCGTCTTCTGTGATTGGATGAGCCTTTTCCGAATCATCAAACAGTTTTCTTGAATGAATCATATCACCAGTCCGTTTTGTTTCTTTCTCAATCACATGCCAGTAGTCCGGATGTTTATAGCAAAAAGGCATGTACGGAAGTGGTTCTCCGTTATATGAAAAAAGAGATTCTCCCTCCATCGGCCATTCCTTACAGCCGTCTTTTTTGCCCTGCTTAAATCCCTGCCAGATAAAATCACTCGGTGTCAGACCTATCGTCAATGTAATATCCTCAAAATAAGAAGCTGCAGTCAATGCAAGTGTTCCTGTAGTAGATGCCCCGACAATTCCTATCTTCTGATTACCATGTACTTTTAGCCAATTGATTGCTTTCTCTATACGTTCCAGCGGATAATTATGATGCCCATAATCCTTTTTTGCCGGTGACATCGTCATCACATTCACATCAAGTTTATGTAACCATTTTACGGATGTACGCGCCAGATAATCCTCCGGATCATCTCCAATCATTGCTATCATTGCACAGTCCGAGTCTGTTTTGCATTTCCAATATGCGCCATAAAATCCATCTGATTCCACATCAAAATGTCTTTTCTTCATCTGTATCATCTCCTTAACATCATTCACCTTTCTCCAAAACTATTATTTTGTTTGAAATGTTCCGAACAGCTGGAATCTTACCTATTACACAATAAACAGGCATGAGCTCTTTCATTCCCTCAACAAGACTGACTTCCTGCAGAACAGAAAAATTCGGTACAATCTTTTGCAGTTCTGTTCCGTTCTTAACCCCCCATGTGAATTTTGCATTGCTGCCCTCTATAGATTTTTCTTTCACATGTTTTACAACAAATGGTGACATAGTTTCGACCATTGCAGTTACTTTCTGAAATGATTTTTCAATAATAGAAAACATCTTTCTGATGTCCTTCTCACACAAATACATAGTAAGTCCTTCAATTATCACCAGAACATTTTCTCCATGATAATCGATATCGTCCACGTAGGAATCATCCATTGCGGATTTTGCAATCTGATATATCGGACCTGTTTCTGGAAGAAACTGCCGCCTTATCTCCATAGTCTCCGGCAAATCTACATTGTACCAACGCAGATATTTTCCCTTCATCCGGTAACATCTGGTATCCAGTCCGCATGCAAGATTTACAACAACTGCATTTTCATGCATCTTCAAATGTTGCTCAACCATCCGGTCTAATACAATTGTTCTTGCAATTACACCATAGTTCATGGCTTTATCCTTATCTGCTATAGAAAAGTCATAGTCCAGCTTTTTCACAAGTTCTACGGCAATCTCATCTTTGATTTTTGCATTTTGTTTTTTTGTTTCTTTTGCTCTCGCATACAGGGTCTGTACCATCGTTTCCGGCACACCTGTCACATTCACTTTTTCTTTCATTGTCTGTCGCCTTCTTCTATTATTTTCTTACAATGCCTTACATCCACATGTCTTCCGCCTGCTCCCGGAAAAGCCGGCAATATTTTCATAGAAGTCTGCCCTCTTTTTCATTTTCGAGTAAACTGCCAGTATCGGTGTTAGTAGTATCTAACTCATATTTTCTAAAAAACCGTGTGAAAACAAAACTGTACTTTCACACGGTTTCTTTTCGTATGCATTCAGTATATCGCTTTTATCTGGTTTATCAACCTGATTTTGCCATTATGTCTCAGCTTCAGAAGAATCCATATTTTTCCACGGAAACAAATCTTCCCGCGCAGTACACGGGAATATATCAACCGTATAATTTACTCTAATAGCAATGTCACAACACCATCTTGAGGCAACGAGTTTTCAAATTCAACCATAGACACATCAAGAATGGGATTACTCAGTTCTATATATTGAGAGCAATTTTCTTTTGGATATGCAAGTACGTCAACTTTGATTTGTGAAATATTTTTCTCGAGATATCCAGTTTTTTTAAGCAAATTAAGAATTTCTCTAAATGAGTGTGTTCCATCAAAAACGACAGTATGATTAAATTCCTCAAATTTCAACTTGAGAGACACCGTCTTTTTTAATACTGGATCTGTTAATGCCCTGATATCAACAGAAACATCTTCCAGCCAATAATTTGTTATATTTATCCACTTATTAAGCCAATGGATCACTCTTATGGTAGCCTGTCGTTTCTGTAAAATACTTGGGGCAATTCGTCCTTCTCTTTTAGAAGATTTACGATTGTCGAATCTTGCCTGCCGGTATCTTTTGTGATAACGATGGTAAGGAGAGTACAAATATGTATTGTGAAGAGTATTCGCATCTGAAGAATTATTGGGAGTTTGAAGTTGTAGGGGAATTGCCTAATGAAGGTGTTCTGAAAGGCAAGGAGGGCGAATTTCGTTTCAAGCGCATTCCTGACGGAATCGCAATTTATGAATCTTCGCTGCTGAATAGTGGATTTGTATATCCTGGTTCTCCAGATGACATCTTTGTACCGCGTTCAATCAATGGTATTCCAGTAGTAGAACTGCATCAAACTGTGCATATGAAGTCAAAGTATCCTTGCCAGACAGGAACTTTTCGTGTTTCATGGTCTGAACTTCGTGTTTGGAATTTTCCAGCTCTTTCTGCAACTGTGCTACGTTCGGCTGATTTTTTTTCTGCTGATCCTTGTAGTTGGAAACGGCCTGATTTACCTGCTGTTCCGTCATACCCTGCTGCTGAAAATACGACCGAAGTGCGGCTTTTTCGGCTCTTTCAGCCCTTGCATTTGCAATTTTCTCCGCCTGTGCATAGCTATAGGTTCCACCATTGTTTCCAGATCCTCCGGCATTTCCCTGGCTGCCGTTACCCGTTCCAGCGTTTCCGCTCTGTCCATTAGAGCCAGCTCCGCCACCGTCTTCAAAGAGCTGTAAAAACATTCTGTTTTTCATGTTACCCTCCGTATATGAGTGTTTTCCCAGAGCTTTTTTTTGTCGTCATGTTTTGGACATAATAAAAACACCCCGAAGGATGTTTTTTTTCTACATAAATGATATACAGTTTCCCGCGCCAGATAGAAGCAAAGGTATAACACACTAGACTTTGCAGAGCAAAATCGTGTGCCAACAGGGATGCTGCGCGCCCCTATTGGAAACCCAGCGGCAAAGGGATGCTCCCTTTGCAATCCCTCATTTTCCTCGCAGGCGCATATACAAACTGCAAAAGGCAGCTTGCATTGCCTGCTTTCTTTTATTGAATTGCAGCATCGGACAGGCTCTGCAAAACCTGTCCAATATCTGCATTGAAGCAGACGGATTGCCTCTCGATTTCTTGCGGGCAAACCGCTTGTCCTTGGTTGATACAGGCGTAGATCGCCTTTGGATTCTTCGCGGTCATTTGCCAGAAAGGGTACTTGATGATGACGGGGGTATTATAGCCAACGCCAAATTCCAGAAAGAGGATTTTTTGCCCCGCGCGGGTTCGGAGAAAATTCTCATAACGCTCCGCCGCTCTGTGCCAGCCTTCATCCTCGACAAACTTGTTGTCTGACCGCAGGTTCATGGTCAAAGGCTTACCACAGTGGGGACAGGTCGGAAGAAGCTCGGTCGGGATTTTCATATTCTCCTGCCGCTTGACCATTTCACGAATCACAGCTTCGTTATCAAAGGTTTCCTGACAGCATGGTTCGCTGCACTGGAACAGACCATAATCGCCCTGCGTGTAGAACAGCCGCTTTTTGTCAAAGCCCGCCTTCTGAAAGCAGTGGTCAACGTTGGTTGTGATAACAAAATAATCCTTGTCCTGCACCAGCTTCAAAAGGTCATCGTAGACCTGCTTAGGCGCGTCCTGATAGCGGTTGATGTAGATATACCGGCTCCAATAGGCCCAGAATGCTTCCTGCGTGGGGAACGGATAGAAGCCGCCGCTGTACATATCCTGAATGCCGTACTTCTGAGCGAAATCAGAGAAATGCTGCTCAAACCGTTCGCCGGTGTAGGTGAAGCCCGCCGCCGTGGACAGACCGGAACCTGCACCAATGACCACGGCATCACAGTCCTGTAATGCTGCTTTCAGCCGTTCCATCGGCTCGGAGCAGCTTTTCGTAGATGGTTTTGTCCAAATCCTTGAAAACATTGAAGATCACCTTCTTGACACTGTTTTGCTTTTTGAGAAATTCTTTGACCGTCCGAACCGCGATCTCCGCCGCCAGTTCGTTGGGAAAATGAAATTCTCCCGTGGAAATGCAGCAGAACGCCACACTTTCCAAGCCTTTTTCCGCCGCCAGCTCCAAGCAGGAGCGGTAGCAGGAAGCCAGCAGTTCTTTGTCCTTTTTTGTCACTCGCCCGTCGATGATCGGTCCGACAGTGTGCAGCACATACCGGCAGGGCAGATTAAATGCAGGCGTGATTTTCGCCCGCCCAGTGGGTTCCTGATAGCCCTGCCATTCCATCAATTCCGCACAGGCAAGGCGCAGTTCCATGCCCGCATAGGTATGAATGGCGTTGTCGATGCAGCGGTGGTTCGGAATATAGCAGCCGGTCATGCCGGAGTTTGCCGCATTGACGATGGCATCACACTTGAGCGTCGTAATATCGCCCTGCCAGAGATACAGTCCCGACTGAATGGGCGTCAGGTCGGCAATATCCGTGATGCCCTTTGCGGCGGTTTCGCCTTGCAGATATTCGTCCTGCACTTGCAGGAACTCCGTTCCAATCGGATAGGCTCTGCGGACATTCATCAGCCCGCGCAGTAAAATCTTCTGCCGCTCGGAATCTGCCGGGATCATCTGCTTCTGACAGGAGGGGCGCTCATCCAGCAGAGATTGTATGAGGAACAGCCTTTTTTCGCTCTGGTTCATAGTCAAACCCTCTTTTCTATCACCTGCTTAGGGCAGGTTTCCGCACACCGTCCGCAGTGGAGACAGTGGTGCTGGTTAATCACCACAGGCTTCTTTGTAATGTCGATGCACTTCTGCGGACAGACCGAATAGCACAGCTTGCAGCCGATGCAGCCTTCGCCCACATAGTAGCCCGGTGCTTCCTGTGCCGCTTTGCCGATGGTGAAGCTGTCCCGGACGATGTGCGCTGGGTCGCTGATGTCAAAATATTCGCCGTCCGCTTCGTACAGGCAGAACACCTCTAACGCACTGCGGGTATCGCCGGGATAGATGGACTGCATATAGGTGTTTTTCTCAAAAATCTCATCCAGCTTCTCGCTGCCGATGTTTTTGATCTTACCCCGCAGGGAGATCGAGATTTTGTCTTTGGTGGAGGACAGTGCAATGTAGCCCTGCTCCATAAGCTGGGCATAGAATGCCTTGCCTCTTGCAGTAAGAAAATACACGCCCTGCTCGTCATAGAGCATCATGTCGATGACGCGGGTCTGGGGATGCCCGTCTGCTCCGATGGTGGCAATAGTGATAGAATGGATATCATCCACGAGGGATTTCAAATATGGAACATCTGCTTTCATTTTACTTATCCTCCTGATTTCGAGCCAGATACAGCCCGACTTCCCGTCCCAATGTCTGTGCGATACTGATGCTCTGCCCCGGCATGGATGTAGTGTATTGTACGCCAAACCGTCTTCCGCTGCAATTTCCCGTAGCATACAGCCCTGAAATCGGCTCAAAGTCCCGGTTTAGTACCTGCTGATTTTCGTTGATCTCCAGCCCGCTGACAGTTACGAGAATTTTCAGCGATTGCCCGCCGGGCCTGTGACTGTCTTTGATCGTGCCGCTTGCATAAAAGGGAGCTTTTTCGATAGGGTTCATCAACCGGGGGTCTTTCCCAAAATCATCGTCATGCTTTTGGCAGCACAACTCATTATATCGTTTGATCTCCCGTAAAAATGTTCTGCGTTCCGTTTCATGCTCAAACATCAACTCAGCCAGTTTTTCCAGCGTGTCCGCACAATAAAGCGGACGACTCTCTCCGGCACGGTCCTTATCCAGCACGATCTGATTCTTATGCTTCTTTGCATTTTCAAGCGCATTTTCAAATCGCTTCAGCTCTTTTGCATCTGTGTAATCCATCAGGCCATGGCAGGGTGACTGAAGTGTGAGTTGGCGGTGAATATTATCGTCAAAAACTGCCCACAATGCACCGTTTGGCTGATGTGCACCGGGAAGAGCGGCCAGAATATGCGTGCCAAACGCTTCATCAGAGTAGCGCTTTCCATACTTATTGACCCGCAGAACCGGGGTGGAGCCAATCAGTCCAAAGCCGGGGAACGAGTAATTACCGCCCATAGCCGCATGGCTTCGTGGTTCGAGTCTGCCGCCTGCCCACAGGCCCATACGGATTCCGCTGCCATCCCAGCCATGACCTGTAAAGTCACTGCCTTCTTCTGTCAGATCTGCAGCTTCCGTCAAAAGGTATCGGCACATCTCAGCATTCCGGCTATAATCGCCTGCCGCTAAAATCACACCTCTTGCCGCGCGGTACAGGTGGATATTTCCGTCTGCACTCTTGGCAAACACGCCAGTCACACGCCCATCTGCTGCCTGTTCCAACTGCATGGCACGGGTGGAGAAGAAAAAAAACGCTCCGTGTTCCTCAGCCAGCCGCTGATTTGCCTTGACTGCCTTTGTTTGCAATGCCATGCCCATATTGGGGGTTCCCGGCCATGCGTGAAGTCCGTTCAAAGTCTCAGGCATATTGGGGCTGGCCGGTGTCAGCATCGGGTGAATGGAATCCCTCTCCTTCTGTGTAAGCGGCTCAATAAACCAATCAAAGGTTTCCCCACAGTGCAGCGCATAAGTTTTGATCAGCGGAAACAGGGATCGGTTACCGGTGCGAAGCTGCCAGTCATTCACAAAGGTGTCAATATCCACAGCTGGGATACCTTGTTCCTGCTGCCATCGGCTGTTGATGTGTCCTATCTCTCCGATGCCAAGCACCCACTGCTTCTCTCGTTCCTGCTGTTCCAAAACAAACACATCGGCACCGGCTTCTGCCGCAGCACGGGCGGCACAGGTACCGGCGTGCCCCGCACCGATGATTACAATATCCGCATAGTGGGTGCAGACTATCTGATCCGTTGAAATATCTTTTGGCTTAACAGCCCATGCTTCTTTCATATTGCTTACTCCATTCTCTCCGTCACCTTGCGAGACTGCGGCTCAGGTACGGCAATGATCCCTCGCAGTGTATTTCCGGCCCGCTTGTAAATCAGATATGTGATAAATGATGTCACGCCGTGCTTGAAAAGTTTAAAAGGAAACACAGAAAACAGCATCAAAGACGGAAGGTCGGTAATCATGGGATTGACTGCGGTGCCCATGCTGATGATGACATCCATCGGCATCCCGTATAGTCGGGAATACAGCGGAAACGCAATATAGGCATTAATAAAGATGAACGCTGCACTGACCAGAACCGTGGATACCGTCATGGCAATGATCGCACCCTGCTTGTTATGTTTCCATCGGTAGATCAGAGAGGCAGGAAGGATAAAGCAGATGCTTCCCATCACATTCATCAGTTCTCCGATGTACCCGGTATCCGACCCCTGAAAAAGGACTTTCAGCAGTATCTTGACAGTTACTACGCCGCAACCGCTGAGCGGCCCCAGAAAGAACCCGGCAAACAGTGCCGGCAATTCAGAAATATCGAATTTCAAAAATCCCGGTGCAAACGGCAGCGACAGATTCAGCAGCATCAATACCGCTGAAACAGCTCCCATCATTCCAATAAACACCGTCTTTTTTACAGATGTCTGTTTCATTATTTTCATTATTTTCATTCCCTTTCCGGGATAGTGTAATGCCCGATGGCTGTGATAGACCATCGGGCATTGTTCTATCCTCTTTCATCCGGACTATACCGTCGGTTACGGAATCTCACCGTATCGGGCGCTTTTGCGCCTTGCGGACTTTACCGCCGGTGGGGAATCGCACCCCGCCTCGAAGATCGCAATATTCTGTCTTATTTCCTTAGAACTCGTAAGGAGGGTTCCCGGAGAAATCAGCGATAACGCCGTGGGCATTATCCAGATAGAACACCTCAAAGATAGGGTTGGTGGCCTCGCCGTACTGACCCTTCACGATGGGGTTCTGGATGCACATTTCCTTGGCGGCCATGTTGTTCTCGAACACCGCCTTGCCGTGCAGACGGATCCATGCGTATTCCGGGCTGGAAACGGAGATCTCCACCTCCGGGTTCTCCTGCATATCCTTGTAGACGTCCTTCTGGTTGTTGGTGCAGAACCACAGCTTGCCGTCCAGTTCGCCCGCGAACATGAAGGGACGGCACTTTGCCTTGCCGTCACGGCCGACGGTAGCCAGATACTGCACAGGGTTGGAATTCAGAAATTCTACGACTTTGTTCATGATAAGTACCTCCAAAGATTTTGTGTTGTTGTATTGCGTTTTTCACTCGCTGGAAGTATAATAGCACCATAAGGAAAATTCGTAAAGTAAGCACAATATTGTGCTGTAGTTACCAAATAGAAACTAATGGATAGTTACCGGAAAGAAACGATTGCGCCCTTACAGAGCTTTTCGGCATTTCCCCAAAATTTTTTCGGAGGGATTGAAATGATCGAAGCAAAAGCAAAAAATGAGCTTCCTGCCTGTCCTGTGGAGACCACGCTGACGCTCATCAGTGATAAATGGAAGGTGTTGATCCTGCGGGATCTGCTGCCCGGGACCAAGCGCTTTGGAGAGCTGCGGAAGTCCATCGGCCAGGTGTCCCAGAAGGTCCTCACCGCCCAACTGCGGCAGATGGAGGAAAGCGGCCTGGTTCATCGGCAGGTTTATCCAGAGGTCCCGCCCCGGGTGGAATACACCTTGACAGACCTGGGTTACAGCCTGAAGCCGGTGCTGGATGCTATGTGGTCCTGGGGCGAGGGCTACAAGAAGCAGCGGGGGATGGAAGAATAAGCATGGGCGAAATGAGTGCAATCAAACAAAAATTGATCCTCCTTGACGTGGTCCTGCGTTCCCTTGCCTGTGGGAGAAAGCAAAAAAATTGAACAGAAAGCGGCTACGGACGAAATGGAAAGGTCCGTGGCCGCTTTTTGCAGACGAAATGCTGGAACATGCCCTTGACAATATACCGGCATTGTATATAATAGACTCATAAGAAACTAACTCGTAAGTCAGTTATTTACGAAGCGAGGAGGAAGCCATGTTTTATTGTCGGGAGGAAGAGCTAGGAATCATGAACCGCCGGTATGAGAAGGGGCGGTTTGAGTGCATCGTCATCTATGGAAGACGACGTGTAGGCAAGACAGCGCTGATCAATGAGTTTTGCAAGGGAAAACCGACCGTTTACTTTTCCGCGCTCAGCGCTTCGTCACAGGAAAATCTGGAGGCGTTGTCGAGGGCGATTTACAGTTCCAAAGCTCCAGACGCTACGGTGGCTCCGATTTATCGGTGCTTTGAGGACGCTTTGGATGAGATCACCACTATGGCAAAGGAAGAAAGGCTTGTGTTCGTCATTGACGAATATCCATATCTTGCCAAAGCGGAAAAATCTATCTCCTCCCGGCTGCAACATCTGATCGATCACAAATGGCAGGATGGACAGCTCTATCTGATTTTGTGCGGTTCTTCTATGAGCTTTATGGAATATCAAGTGCTGGGCTATGAAAGCCCCCTTTATGGACGGCGAACCGCGCAATTTAAGATACAGGCCCTTACCTACCGGGAAATGACCCGGTTCTGCCCAGGGTTATCTGCCCAGGACCAAGCATTGCTGTATGGCGTTACCGGAGGTATTCCACACTATATCAACAAGCTGGATGTAGAGGACAGCATGGATGAGGCCCTTTTGGAGAACCTTTTTTCTACCGCTAGCTATCTGTTTGAGGAGCCGGAGAATCTGCTGAAGCAGGAACTGCGCGAGCCTGCCATCTACAACTCCGTGATTTCTGCCATTGCCGATGGAGCCAGTCGCCTTAATGAGATCGCTACCCGTGTCGGCTTGGAGTCCGGGATTTGCAGCAAATACTTGAAGGTTTTGCTGGAACTCGGCATTTTGACAAAGGAAACGCCCATTACCGAAAAACCGGGAAAGAAAACAATATATGCGATCGATGACAACTTTTTCCGATTTTGGTTTCGGTTTGTGCCCAGAAATATGTCCATTATCAGCGCTGGAAGAATGCGTCAGGTTTATGAGCTGGCGGTCAAACGCTACTATCCGGAGTATATGGGCCTGATTTTTGAAAAAATGTGTCGGGAATATCTTCGCCGGTATGCCCGGGATCTTCCCATTCTTTTGAATGATATCGGACAATGGTGGGGCACAGATTCCAAAAGCCGGAAGGAAGTTCAAATTGACATTGTCGGAACGCCGATGGAGGGAAATGAATATCTGATAGGGTCTTGCAAATACCGAAATGAGAAAATCGGTATGGAAGAGCTGGAGCTGCTCCGAAACTACGCGGCTGTATTCCGTAGAAACGGAACGTTTCATTATTATATTTTCTCCAAAGGCGGTTTTACGCCAGGACTCTTGGAGGCGGAACGGCAAGGATCGGTGAGATTGCTGACGCTGGAAGATATTTATGAGAAATAAGGGGTATTTCACCGTTACTTTCAGCCCATCTTCAGAGCGCTGGGCGCGGCCCGGCTTTGCCGGGGTGCCTTTACAGATTGACCACGTTCTGGGGCTTTCCGTCTAAGAAGGCCCGGATATTCTCCACCACCGTATCCAGGAGCCGCTGGCGGCTCTCCACCGGGGCCCAGGCCATGTGGGGGGTGATGATGCAGTTCTTGCAGGCAAGAAGGGGATTTCCTTCCACAATGGGCTCCTGAGAAACCACGTCCACTGCCGCACTACGGAGCTTTCCGGCGTTCAGCGCCTGGGCCAGGGCGGCTTCCTCCACGAGGGGGCCACGGGAGGTATTCAGCAGGATGGCGCCGTCTTTCATCTTGGCGATGGACCGGGCGTTGATGATGCCCTTTGTCTCCGGGAACAGAGGGCAGTGGAGGGACACCACGTCGGACTTTGCCAGAAGAGTATCCAGGTCCACATAGGTGCCGATTTGCTCCCCTGCCTCGCACCGGCTCCGGTTGTAGGCCAGGACCTCCATGCCGAAGGCACGGGCCAGCTTTCCCACAGCCTGGCCGATGCGGCCGAAGCCGATGAT